>Ga0183097_10232_pt1 | contig 165864 bp, 133 predicted proteins | sample BioMet8_FD_128883 | JGI IMG/M metagenome (GOLD analysis project Ga0183097, IMG submission 128883) | Microbial communities from bioreactor (seeded with sewage sludge) at Lawrence Berkeley National Lab, California, USA - Biofuel... | ecosystem: Engineered > Bioreactor > Anaerobic > Unclassified ... | reverse complement strand
GGGTAGCAAGTAACGATATGCGTGGCTGGCAGGCCAATAAAATGCACACTTGTGTGCTGCCTATAATATTAGGGCTATGCCCGAAAAGGAAAAACCACCCGCTATGCGGGTGGATATTTATTTTGCCAAAGAAAATGACACAAATTTGTCGAGATTATGCCTTTTATTTTACCTTTTATTTGATATAATTAAATCGTAAATTTTAAGGAGGATAAACCCATGAAGGAGCGTATTGAACATACACTTTTAAAACCCCAAGCAACACCTGCGGATATTGTGTGGCTTTGTAAAGAAGCAGTAGAAACAGGTTTATTTGGCGTGTGCGTGAATCCTTGTTTTGTAAAGCAGGCTAAGACTTTGCTGCAAAGCTCCCCAGTTAAGGTAGTTACAGTTATAGGCTTTCCTTTGGGAGCCAATACTACAGATATAAAAACCTTAGAAACAAAACAGGCTGTGATGAACGGTGCTGATGAAATAGATATGGTGATGAACATAGGAGCTTTAAAGGCAGGAGAAGAGGAAAGAGTTACCTCTGATATTGCCCATGTAGTATCAGCTGCCGGTGGTAAACCGGTGAAAGTCATTATTGAAACCTGTCTTTTAACCAAGGAAGAAAAAATTTTGGCAGTGAAGCTTATTGCTCAGGCCAAAGCTCAGTATGTAAAAACCAGCACAGGTTTTAATGTAGCAGGTGCTACAGTAGAAGATGTAGAACTTTTGCGGCAGGAAGCAGATAAATATGGACTGAAAGTCAAAGCTGCCGGTGGCATTAGAGATAGAAAAACAGCAGAAGCCATGGTGGCAGCAGGTGCCGACAGAATTGGTACCAGTGCCGGACCCAAGGTAGTTGGGGGCGGACATGACAAATAATTTTGAGGTTGATATTTTAGCCAGTGGCAGTAAGGGAAACTCTACTTTAATCAAAGCCGGTAATACGGCAGTGCTTATTGATGCAGGCATATCTACCAAGAGAATTGTGGAAGGCTTGCACAATTGCGGTGTGGAGCCGGAAGATTTAAGTGGTATTTTAATTACTCATGAGCATAGAGATCATGTGGCTGGGTTAGATGTGTGGGGCAAGAGATACCCCATGGTTCCCATTTTTGCTAACGAAAGAACCTGGTGCCAATTACCCTGTAGACGTAATTTTACCAGCGAGCAGGTAAGAGTATTTCCCAGAGGCTGTGTTTTAGGAAATATTCGTATCGAGTCCTTTAAGATATCTCATGACGCGGTAGATCCTGTAGGCTATAAGCTTTATTATAAAGATGATAAATGTACCTATCTAACCGATTGTGGTTATGTTACCAAAGAGTGTAAGGAAGCAGCAGAAGGAAGTCAGACTCTGATTTTGGAAGCCAATCATGATGAGGATATGCTGAGACATGGTCCTTATCCCATAATGATACAGGAAAGAATTTTAGGTGAGTATGGTCATTTATCCAATACAACAGCAGGCAATCTACTAGTAAGCCTTAAGCATAAGCCTGATGAAGTGATGTTGGCACATTTAAGTGAGCAAAACAATACTGTAGAGGTTGCTTATAACACGGTACATAACATTTTGGAACAGCAAAAAGAAACAATAAAGCTTGCTTTATATGTAGCAAGACAAAATATGCTAGTGACCAACAAATAAGGAGAGCGATTGTAATGAAGAAAAAAATTTTTACGAAGACTTTGACCGTTTTTTCCATATTATCTTTAATGCTGACTTTCTTAGCCAGCGGTTGTTCTGTAGCCAGCAAGAAGGATAAGGCGGCACCGGCTGCTCCTGCAGTCACTCAACAGCAAGAAACCAGAGAGCAAAAGGCTGCTCAAACCGAAGCTAAGATGAGCGGTGGTCGTAATACTGCCATCGTTCAAGCTGCTAAAAAAGTTGGTCCTGCCGTGGTTGGTATTACCAACAAGGCTTTGGTTACTGACTTCTTCAATCGTACCAAGCTGATGGAACGAGGCACAGGTTCCGGTGTCATCTATGACAAGTCCGGACTTATTGCTACCAATAACCACGTAGTAGAAGGCGCTAAGGAAATCGTAGTTAGCTTGCCTGATGGTAAAACCTACAAGGGCAAAGTTTTAGGCGCTGATGCTACTACTGATTTAGCTGTAGTTAAAATTAATGCTGAAGAACCCTTGGTTGTTGCAGACTTTGGTAACTCTGACGATTTGATGGTTGGCGAACCGGCTATTGCTATTGGTAACCCACTGGGCTTAGAGTTCCGTGGTACTGTTACTGCCGGTGTTATTAGTGCTTTAAACCGTTCCATCGATTTAGGCGAAAGAAAATTCAAATTAATTCAAACTGATGCTGCCATTAATCCCGGTAATTCCGGTGGTGCTTTGGTTAACGCTGATGGCCAGGTAATCGGTATCAACAGTGCTAAGGTCGCCGTATCCGGCGTAGAAGGTATTGGCTTTGCCATTCCTATTAATGAAGCCAAACCTATTTTGGCTGAATTGGCTAACAAGGGAAGAGTTGCTCGTCCCTTCATTGGTGCCAGCTTGATTGATAAAGATGTTGCACAAAGATACGGTATTGATGTAGACCTTAAAGGTGGCTTGTTCGTAGCTAAATTGTACCAGGGTGGTCCTGCTTGGCAGGCCGGTATCAGAACTAATGATGTTATTTTAAAATTCAATGGCAATTCAATTAAATCTGTTTCTGATTTGAGAGACATGATTAATAAAGCTGGTATTGGTACTCAAGTTACCATTACCATTGTCCGTGGCGATGAACAAATAGATAAGACGGTTACATTGGCTGAAATGCCTAAGGAATAATGCAAATTACCATCGCTTCAGTAGGCAAGCTTAAGGAAAAATATTGGAATGATGCGTTGGCAGAGTTTCAAAAAAGACTATCAGCATATACTAAGCTTAATTTTGTAACTATCCTGGAAGAGAAGATGCCGGAAAACCCTTCCGATGCAACCAGGGAGAAAATCTTAGTCAAGGAAACTGAACGCCTCATCCAAATTATTCCCAAAAATTCCTATATTATTTTATTGGATCTGCAGGGGAAGGAAATTTCTTCCCCTGCTTTGGCTGTTAAAATTCAACAGCTGACGGTAGAGGGACATAGCCATTTAACCTTTGTCATTGGTGGTCCCTTCGGCTATACTGATGATTTGAGAAAACTGGCAGATTTTCGTTGGTCTTTTTCACCGCTGACCTTTACCCATCAAATGATTAAGGTAATGCTGGTTGAGCAGATTTACCGAGCTTTCAAAATTATGCGTAACGAAAAATATCATCACTAAGGAGCAATATGATTCCTTCCAGAGTAGATTTACATTTACATACAATAGCTTCTGATGGCACCTGGACTGCTAAAGAGGTCGTTGAACATGCTCAAAAGGTTGGTCTGGGTGTAATGGCCATTACGGACCACGACAGTGTGGCCAGCGTGGCTGAAGGCAAGAGTCTGGCCGAGTCAGCTGGCATTAAATTTCATACAGGCACAGAGATTTGTAGTACTTTTCAAGGACACTGTTTTCACGTTCTTGGCTACGATATTGATATTAACAATAAACAATTACTGGAACATCTAGCTTACAATACCAAATTATTGGAAGATACGGATGAAGAAAGTATTGCCCGTCTGGCTGCAAAGGGGTGGCCGGTTACCGTTGAGGAGTACCGGGCTTATAAATATGACCGAAAAAGGGGTGGCTTTAAATCTCTTTTGTACTTAATTGATAAGGGCTTGTGCAAGGATATCAGGGATTTTTTCTCCAGAATATTTACTAAGAAAAATTCCTTGGATTTTCCCACCTTTCCAACAATTGAGGATACTATTGCCATTATTCATACTGCCGGCGGCAAAGCTCTTTTAGCGCACAGTGCCAGTCAGTTTCATGGCCCAGGCCTGGATGCAACCTTGCAAAAGCTGGGAGATAAGCATTTTGATGGTTTTGAATGTTATCATACCGGGCACAATAGAGAAGACACTGCTACCTTGGTAAGATATTGTCACGAGCATAATCTTTTAATTAGTGGCGGTAGCGATTGCCATGGTCGTTTTGTAGACGGTAGGATTATTGGTAAACCGGTTATTTACGAAGATGAAATACGCTTGAAATAATAAAAGAATATTCTGATAATTAATTGCCTAATAAGGACTTATATGGTATAATAAAGACGGAAACAAATAGACACAAAGGCGCTGGAGAGAATCGCAGGTAGAGGTTATGTTCATTGAACAGTTATGGATCGGAAATAGCCGAAAGTTGGGATTAGCCTTTGTGAGCTATTTGGATGAGGGAGTCGGTACGTAATGCCGGCTCCCCAAATTTTTATAAAGAGTTCATAAAGAAAAAGCTCGCAAGGCAAAACCTTGCGAGCTTTCTGTATTTTAGAAAATTAAAGGGGTGGAACCAAACTTGGCGCATAGTGAATAATGTCTTGGATGGCAGGAGGAATATACTTGCTATCAGGATAAACCAGCGCAATAGGATAAGTCAGGGTAGCATCCTTTACTTTAAAGGCAGCAATATCATTAGCACCAACAGCATCAAAGGCATCAAAAGCAAATTTTAGCATTGCTTCCGGTAGGATGGTAACGCCATAGCCATGAGAGATTGTTGACAGCAGGGCCATGAAGCTATCCATCTCCAAGCCGACTCGGGGGGCTAAACCGTATTTTTTACAAAGCTGGAAGAAGGCGGAACGCAAAAAGTGGTTATCGGTGATAAGCAAAAAGTCCTCATCCTTTAATTCCGTGAAATTTATTATTGGATAATCACCATTTATTTTTTTATAATTCTTGGCTAAGGGATTGCTTTTAGCCATCATGACCAAGGCTTTGTAGTCAAAAATAGGCTTATTTTTGATACCGTCTTGCACCAGGGGAGGCATAAAAGCTACATCAAATTTACCGTTGGCCATCATGGTGGCAAGGTTAGGTGGTGTTTCCACAACAATATTGATTTTCATGTCCGGATACTTTTTTCTTAGCATGGGAATGGTGGTAGGCAGATAATAAAACTGCAGAAATCTGGTAATGCCTATAGTAATTTTACTCCTTTGGTAATTACTAATGTCACTTATCTGATTTTTGATTTCCATATTAATGTTCAAAATTTGCCTGGCTTTTTCAATATATATTTCGCCGGGTACAGTGACAGTTAAGGGGATACGGCTTCTGTCGAACAAGGGAGCTCCCACTTCTGCTTCTATGCGATTTAGGGCATGACTTAAGGTGGATTGAGCAATAAACAATTCTTCGGCAGCTCGGGACAAGTTATGAGTTTCGGCTATTTTTAAAACATATTCGAAATCTTTCAATTGCATGATCTTCACGCTCCGCTTAATGAAAACAATTTTTTTGTAATTATCATTATTTTTCATTATATCACAATATCTTATTCAAATAAACAATGCTTCAGTGGTAATATTACCGCAAAAATGCTACAATGATTTTAATTTTTTATGAGAGGTGAAGCAAAATGGCAGAGTTTGCAAGACGTTGGCAAAACGGCACTATTGAAGATTTAAATAAATGTATGTTGGCTTTATTAGGCACTATGATTACTCCCGGCTTGATTAATTTAGGTGGAGGGACGCCTGCCAAGGAAGCTTTGCCCTTAAAAGAAATAAGGGATATTGCCGATGATGTTTTTACTATAGAAAAGAGAGGCGTAGAAGCCTTCTCTTATGGGTCAGCTACGGGGGCTCAGGATTTTAAGGAAGCCATTGTCAAATATTTATTGGCACCTAAGGGCCTTAAGGACACAACAGAAAATATCATTGTAGTTGCAGGTAGTACGGAAGTAATGAACCTTGTAAGCCAAACTTTTCTTAATCCGGGAGATGTTGTGCTGGTAGAGGATCCTACCTATTTGCAGAGTACCATCATTTTCCAATTGTTTGGTGCCAAGGTGGTAGGCATTGCCATGGACGAAAATGGTATGAAGATGGATGAGGCTGAGCAAAAGATTAAACAGTATAAGCCTAAACTGGTTTACACTATTCCTACCTTCCAAAATCCTACCGGTGTTACCATGTCCGTGAAAAGAAGAAAACGCTTGGCCCAGCTTGCGGGTGAATATGATTTTATGGTTTTGGAGGATGATCCTTATCGAGATATTCGCTATAGTGGGGAGGCTTTGCCACCCATTAAGGCTTTTGATACTACTAACCACGTTATCTTAGCAGGCAGTTTCTCTAAAATATTTTCACCGGGCAGTCGTTTGGGCTACGCTGTGGCTACTAAGGAAATTATTGCCAAAATGGCAGATGGTCAGATGTGTACCAATGTGCACAGTCCTATGGAATCTCAGGTACTGGCTGCAGAATTTTTTAACAGAGGGTATTTTCCTGAGCACTTAAAGCGTGTTTGCACTTTGTACAAAGAACGTCGTGATGCCATGCTGCATGCCATCGACGCATATTTTCCTAAAGGCTGTACTCACACTAATCCGGATGGCGGTATGTTTGTGTGGATTAATTTGCCGAAAAATATTGATGCCCAGGCTTTGCTTAAAGAGGCAGTGGCACAAACCCATGTGGCTTATGCGGCAGGCAATATGTTTTTCGTAGATCCCCGGCAAGGTAAGAATACCATGCGACTTTGTTTTACCAGTTTAACACCGGACAAAATTACGCTGGCTGTAAAAAAGCTTGGCGAATTCTTGTGCTATAATATATAGATAGATTAACAAAGGAGATCTTTGTATGGTTGATATGTTGGATTTTTTACGCAGTGAAAACATTAATGAAAGCATTATTAAAGGGGTAGAAGAATTTAGAGCTAAACATGCTGTGCATGAGGAAGATAAAAAACGTATAGTAGAGCCTCGTTATCATTACTTCGGTAAAGAAGTCATGGAAGAAGCTATTTCTGCTTTATTGTGTGGCGAAAACTTGCTCTTGGTTGGTGCAAAGGCTACCGGCAAAAACGTACTGGCTGAGAACCTGGCAGCAGTATTCGGCCGCCCTCACTGGAATGTTTCCCTGCACATTAACATGGATGCGTCCTTTATGTTGGGTTCAGATACTTTTACCAATGGTAATGTAGTTTTCCGTCCCGGTCCTGTTTATAAATGTGCTACCCATGGCGGCTTTGGTATTTTGGATGAAATAAACATGGCCAGAAACGAAGCCTTGGCAGTGCTACACTCCATGCTGGACTATCGTCGCATTATTGATGTACCAGGCTATGACATTATTAAAATAGATGAAGCTACTCGTTTTATTGCCACCATGAACTATGGCTATGCAGGCACCAAGGAATTGAACGAAGCCTTAACCTCCCGCTTTGCCGTTATTAAAATGCCTTTGGTAGATAAAGATAATTTGACCAAGCTGTTAACAGGTGAATTTCCCACTATGCGTCCGGAAATGGTGGAGCAGTTTAGTGGCATTTTTATGGACTTGGAGAAAAAATGCGAGGTTGCAGAAATCTCCAGCAAGGCGTTGGATTTAAGAGGCCTTCTTGATGCCATCAGCTTGATGTATAAGGGCCTTAACCCTCATCTGGCCTTGGCCATGGGTATTACCAACAAATCCTTTGATGAGTACGAGCCTGGTTTGATTCAGGATGTTATTGCTTTGCATTTACCTAAGGATTTAAACAGAGAACAAATATTTACAGATTGAAGGAAGACATAAATTATGGCAGTTGATAAGTATGATATGAAAAGAAGGAGAGCTTCCAATATAGTATGGACTGCCGCCGGCAGCTATAGATATAATCCAGACTTTTTGGCTTTTACAGAAAAAGGTAAACCGGATTTATATTTAAATGCTGTAATTGGCCTGACAGCCAAGTACTATGATATGGTAAAGTTAAACGCCTTTTTTGACCTGCTTAACGAAAATGCCATGCGTGATATTTTTATGGATCTAATGTGGCTTGGTTTGGAAAATGCCGTTTTTCAAAAGGAAAAACCTGTGCGACCTGTATTAGTCCAATTAAGACAAGAGCATGCCAAAGAATATTTCCAAAATAGTCTTATGGGCAGAACAGGAGTAGCTCAGCAAATGCAAGGTGCCAGATGGCACGAAGTATTAGGTGAGCCGATAGGGTTAATAGATCCGTGGGGTAAAAAATTATATGCTAATTTAAGCTTTGGGCCGGAGCTTACCACTGATGAAGTTATCGCGAAGTTTAAAGATATTATGAGTGGCTTTTTCCTTTCCAGACATTTGGTCAGGGAGAGCTTGGAAAAGGTAATTATTTCTGACCGTTTAGCTAATCTTATCAGTCTTATTGTTCCTGAATTTAGCAAACGGCAGGAAAGTATCTTCAGTGTTAAGTATGCCAATAAAAAAGCCCAGGAAGAGTTAGACGGCAAAAAAGCCTGGAATACTCCTATGGAAATCATTACGGGCAATACTGCTGCAAAAAATTATGCGTATATTGCCAAATGTTTTGGCAAGCCTATGTATAATCCTATGAAAATGCTGGAAATTAATAAGACGTTGTGCACAGGAGCGCACAAGCTTTGTCATTTGTATTTTACCAGAGGTGGCAGCCAGACTGCTGTAATTAGCGCAGAAGCACCTTCGTATTTAGCTCTGGCAGCTAAACAACAGCGAGTTAAAAATTTAGCTTTTTATAAAGAACACAATGAAATTTATCGTAAAAGTATTGCTAAGCTTAAGACCAAGATTGCCAATAGTATGGAGATAAGCAGTCAAAGACTGGAGGTTCCGGCCAAGACAGGCACCTTTAATCCGGGCTCGGTGTGGAAAGCATTATATCTCCATGACCCCAGAGTATTTTATGGTAAAGAAGAAACCTTAAGCCCTGATTTTACTGTAGATTTAATGCTGGATGCATCAGCCTCCCGAGGAGGCTCGCAAAGAGTTATTGCGGCTCAGGCCTATACCATTGCAGAGAGTTTAAGACTATGCAGTATTCCTTTTCAGGTATTTTCTTTCTGCAGCTTGAGGAGCTACACTGTGCTGAATTTATTCAAAAGTTATGGCGAGAACAAAAGTGCGGCCAATGTATTCAATTATTGTGCTACAGGCTGGAATAGAGATGGGTTAGCTTTAAGAGGGGCACGGGAATTAATGGGGGAAGACAAAGGCGTAAAACGAATCCTCATTATGTTTACAGATGCCCAACCTAATGATGATAGAAGCTTGACCAGTGATAGTAATAATGTTGTTCGCCATGATTATTCTGAATCAAGAGCCATTGCTGATACTGCCAACGAAGTTAGTGCCTTAAAACAAGAAGGCATTAAGGTCATAGGTCTTATTAATGATGAGACCAATGGCAGCTTAACCTCTGCCAAGAAAATCTTTGGCAAGGATTATGTGCGCATTAAGCACCTGGATAGAATGGCAGATAGCATTGGCGATTTGTTGTGTGGACAAATCAAAGCTTTGAAAGACGGATAACATAAACATAAGAAGAGAACTTGCATAGCCAAGTGGGGTGTGTTACAATAAATGCAAATTTTCATAAAAATAAAGCAGTGAAGAGAAGTAGTATTTTCGGTAGTTCCACAGAGAGGGTGCGGTTGGTGTAAGCACCTGAATGATCCGAGAAGAAGTCGTCTCTGAGCCGGTAAGGTGAACCACAGTAGTCTTACCCGTTTGGCGCGTTAAGTCTTGAGGTGCTCAAGAAATTGAGAATTTAGGTGGTACCGCGTTTAATCGTCCTATGTCTAATAGGGCGATTTTTATTTTAGGTATGGCCTGACAAAATTTAGGAGGTTTGATTATGGCTGAAGAAAACAATATTCCCAAGGTATATAACCCTGCGGAAGTAGAAAAGAAATGGTATGCGTACTGGGAGAAGAATGGTTATTTCCACGCAAAAGTGGATAAGAGCAAGAAACCTTTCTGTATTGTTATTCCGCCTCCTAATATTACAGGTCAACTGCATATGGGACATGCTTTGGATAATACTCTGCAAGATATCTTGATTCGCTGGCATAGAATGCTGGGAGATGATACCTTGTGGATGCCTGGCTATGACCATGCAGGTCTGGCTACCCAAATCAAGGTAGAAGAAGAAATCAAAAAAACAGAGGGCAAGACTCGTTACGACTTAGGTCGTGAAGAATTCTTAAAGAGAGTTTGGGCCTGGAAGGAACAATACGGAGACCGCATCATCAACCAGTTAAAATGCCTGGGTGTTTCCTGTGATTGGGAGCGTAAGCGTTTTACCTTGGATGAAGGGTGCAGTAAAGCCGTAAGAGAAGTATTCGTTACTCTCTATGAAAAGGGACTTATTTATAAAGGTACCAGAATTATTAACTGGTGCGTAAATTGTAATACTGCTCTTAGTGATGTTGAAGTAGAGCACGAAGATGACATGGGACATTTGTGGTATATTAATTATCCTTTGGTTGGCGAAAAGGATAAGTATTTGCAAATTGCTACCACTCGTCCTGAAACCATTCCTGGTGATACTGCTGTAGCAGTTAACCCCAAGGATGAGCGCTATGGCGCTTTGGTAGGCAAGAAGGTTTTGCTTCCTACCACTAACAGAGAGATTCCTATTATTGCCGATGATTATGTTGACCTGGTATTTGGTACCGGTGCTGTAAAGATTACTCCGGCTCATGATCCTAACGACTATGAAATGGGTATTCGTCAACACTTGGAAAACATTACTGTTATCGGCTTAGATGGCAAGATGACTAAAGAGGCCGGCAAGTACGCAGGCCAGGATAGATATGAGTGCCGCAAGAATATTGTGGAAGACTTGGATAAGATGGGTCTCTTGGTTAAAATTGAAGAGTGCCCTCATGCTGTTGGTCATTGTCAACGTTGCGGCAGTGCTATTGAACCGTTAGTTTCCACGCAATGGTTTGTGAAGATGGAGCCTTTGGTTAAGGCTGCTGTAGATTGCGTTGAAGATGGTCGTACTCAATTCGTTCCGCCTCGTTTTACCAAAACCTATACCAACTGGATGTCCAATCTTCATGACTGGTGTATTTCCAGACAAATTTGGTGGGGTCATAGAATTCCTGTGTGGTATTGTGATGACTGCGGAGAAACGATTGCGTCTCGCACTGATATTGATAAATGTCCTAAGTGCGGTGGTCATGTTCATCAGGACGAGGATGCGCTGGATACTTGGTTCTCCAGTGCATTGTGGCCTTTCTCCACAATGGGCTGGCCGGAAAAAACTGATCTGTTAGAACATTTCTATCCTACCAGCGTGCTGGTTACCGGCTACGATATTATTTTCTTCTGGATTGCCAGAATGCTGATTATGGGTATGGAATTCATGAAGGAAGTACCGTTTGATAAGGTCTTTATTCATGGCTTGGTTCGTGATGAACAAGGCCGCAAGATGAGTAAGTCCTTGGGCAATGGCATTGATCCTTTGGAAGTAGTAGAAAAGTACGGCGCTGATACCTTGCGCTTTATGTTAATTACCGGTAATACACCCGGTAACGATATGCGTTTCTATTGGAATAGATTGGAAGCAACTCGTAACTTTGCCAATAAGATTTGGAATGCTTCCCGTTTTGCTTTGATGAATTTGGATGGCTATGATGCCAAGGCTCCCAGAGCACCTTACACTCTGGCAGATAAATGGATTTTATCCAGACTGCAAAACACTACCCAAAAGGTTACGGAATTCCTGGAGCGTTTTGAATTAGGCGAAGCAGGCCGTCTCATTTATGATTTCATCTGGGGCGAAGTGTGCGACTGGTATATCGAGCTGATCAAACCGCGCCTATACGACAAGGAAAAACCGGAAGAAAGAGCTACTGCTCAATATGTATTGTTCACCGTTTTGGGAGAAGCGATGAAGCTACTCCATCCTTATATGCCTTTTATTACCGAAGAAATTTGGCAGCATTTGCCTCACGAAGGTTCCAGCATCATGATTGCTCCTTGGCCAAAGGCAGACAAAGCTTTGGTTAATGAAGAGGTAGAAACAGCTATGACTGCAGTTATGGAAACCATTAAGGCTATTCGTAACATGAGAGCAGAAGTTAATGCTGCACCAGGTAAAAAAGCACCTGCAATTTTATTGGCAGATGACAAACAAAAACCGATTTTGGAAGAAAACGGTGAATACATTAAACGTTTAGGTACAGTAGACACCTTAACTGTAGAGTCTTTGACGGCAGCTAAACCGGAAAATGCCATGACCAGCGTAGTAAATGGTATTGAAGTATATCTGCCCTTAAAAGGACTTATTGATGTAGAAAAAGAAACTGCCCGCTTGGAAAAAGAGCTGGTTTCTTTGGATAAAGAGTTAAAGAGAATTGATGGTAAATTGAGCAATCAAGGCTTCTTGGCTAAGGCTCCTGCGGCAGTGGTGGCAGAGCAAAAGGCTAAGGGTGAAGAGTTCAAGACTAAGATTGCAGCGATCAAAGAAAGAATGACCTATTTAGCTAAGCTATAATATGCTTATCTATTTATCGCTTGCAGTTTATTGCCACGGCGTCTGGTGCCATGCGGCCGGCTTTACGGACAGAACTTATTCTTGGCCGGTCCTCGGCAAGGCCGCCTTAGGCAAGTAAACCTGCTCGCTCTTTAGGAGAAAATATGAATTACGAAGAAACATTACAATACCTTTCTGAACTAGGTAAGTTTGGCTCTCACCTGGGCTTAGAAAGAATACAAGGACTTCTGGTAGAGCTTGATCACCCGGAGCGCCGCTTTAAAACTATTCATATCACAGGTACTAATGGGAAAGGCAGCGTTGCTGAGTTTCTCAGTAATATCCTTTTGGCTTCCGGGCTAAAAGTAGGAACCTATACATCTCCTCATTTTGTCAAATACAATGAAAGAATTACTATTAATGGCCAGGATGTTTCTAACGAAACCTTTGCTGAGCTGGCTACTAAGGTGGCTGCGGCTGAAGAAAAGTTTAAACAAAAAGGCGGCACTCAGCCAACCCAGTTTGAAGTGCTGACGGCTATGTGCTTTTTGCATTTTGCCCAGGAAAACATTGACTATGGCGTGATAGAAGTTGGCATGGGCGGCTTGTGGGATTCCACTAACGTGATTTTGCCGGAGCTTTCCATCATTACCAATGTATCTTTAGAGCATACTAATGTGCTGGGCAAAACCGTTGCTGCTATCAGTGAGCAAAAGGCAGGTATCATCAAACCTCTTGTGCCTGTGGTAACGGGAACTACGGCAGAAGCGTTGGAAGTAATAGAAGGCAAGGCTGCTCAAACCCGCTCTCAGGTCTATGTTTACGGCCGGGATTTTAACAGCAAGGCTGTGAGCTTTAATGGTAAGGAACAAGAATTTAGCTTTACTACGGCGGGGCTTCAGGATAAGTTTGCTATCACCTTGTTAGGTGATTATCAAATTAGTAATGCTTCTATGGCCATTATGGCTGCGGAAATTTTGCGGTCCAGGAATCAAGCTATTTCCGTAGAAAATATTAAGCAGGGCCTTTATGTTACCAAATGGCCGGGCCGGTTGGAAAAAATTGCTGATAAACCTGCCGTTATTTTGGACGGAGCTCATAATCCTTCCGGAGTTACTGTCCTAAGAAATGCCTTGGATAAATATTATCCCAAAGGCAACCGCTTCTTTGTATTTGGTATGATGAAAGATAAGGATATTTCTAAAGTCGTGAGTATTTTGTTTAGACCAAGCGATAAAGTATTTACCGTACTGGCAGATGATAGTCCCAGAGCAGCTACTGCGGAACTTTTAGCTCAGACCATCGGTAAACAAGCTGTGGTGAAAAAAGATATACAAACTGCTTACCATGATGCTTTAGCTTTAGCTAAAGAGAAAGATATAGTAGTTGTTTGCGGCTCCTTGTATTTACTGGGCAGCTTTAAAACTTTGCAGCAGAAAGGTAAGCTATGAAACGAGAGATTTTGCTTAATTCCGAACATGTTACCTTAGAACAAGTAGTCTATTTTCTTTTAGCACTACTTCTATTCATACTGCCTTTATCTGCTCCTCTGGCAGGTATTGTTTTTTATGTTTGCTTTGCTTTGGCCATGGTGGATGGTTTTAAACGTAAAAACTTTGGCATTGGATTTCAATTGCCTAAGAACGTAAAGTATCCGCTTTTGGCTCTTTTTTGTTTAAGTGCACTTAGTGTTTTATGGTCTGCAAATGTTGAGGCCAGTGCTTTTAATTGGTTTTGGGTGGTAGGACAGGAAGCCGGCCTATTCTATTTAATGCTCCGTTATGGAGTTAAAGGGCATCGTTCCTTATTTTTAATGAAAGTTTTTATGGTGGGAGCCGCTATTGTAGCAGCTTATGGTATTTGGCAGTATTTCTTGAGCAATGCCTTGCAGGATGTGGACTGGATAGATCATGCCGCCTTCCCGGAATTGACCAAAAGGGCTTACGGCACCTTGGAAAATCCCAATGTTTTGGCTAGCTTTTTAGTTCTGGCCGGTTCTTATTGCGTAGGTATTTTTGCTCCTTTACGAGGTGGAAAAACCCGTATTTCTTTGATTATTATTTTTATTCTTACGGCAATTTGCCTGCTTTTAACTTTTTCCAGGGGAAATTGGGTAGCCTTTTTCTGGGTATTATTTATCTTTTGTGCATTTTTCTATCACAAAGCCTTTCTACCTTTTATTGGCGGCGGTTTAATGGTATTATATATGGGGTGGGGGCTCCTTGCTAATCGGCTCATGTCGATTTTCCAATTGCAGGATACTTCTGCAGAATTAAGGGTTTCATATGTGGAAAGCGCTGTAGCAATGATTAAGGAACATCCCTTTGGAGTGGGCTGGTATGGCTATCAGTTTGCTTTTCCTGATTATGATTTTTATCTACACGATCCTAGTGTTATAATGTACCATGCTCATAATTTGTTTTTAAATATTACAGCTGAGCTAGGCTTTTTAGGACTGATTTTATTTATTTGTTTAATGTGGCAATTATTTAAAATTGCCCGTCAAATTCGGTATAAACAAGTGAAACCTTGGGTTAGGGGAATTGCTTGTGGATATATAGCCTCATTAGTTGGGCTAGGAATAAGTGGCCTAAGCGACTATACTTTGTTCAATATTCAAATGGGTATGTTGTTCTGGGCAGGAAACGCGCTTATACTAATTTTACATAACCGTTGTGATAATATTTGATTATAAGAATTAGCTTATAACTGGTTTGGTGAATTATCTCAAAACTAAGAGAGTTCCCATAGATTCGCCAAGAACCGCATCCCAAGCGGAAAAAAGCGGAAAAAAGAGCTAGTCAACTAAGAAAATATATGTTAGAATTGGTTAAGTTTTAGTTAACGTATTCCTATAAGCTTATTCTTTTAAAAGAAAGCGAGGTATGAATACTTGTCTACTCAAGAAAAACTCCAACAAATGTTGGAAAAGACAAAAGTAATTAAAGCTGCAGGTGGTGAAAAACGTGTTGCCAAGCAACATGAATCAGGTAAACTCACTGCCAGAGAAAGGATTAATCTCCTTTTAGACCAGGATAGTTTTGTAGAAATGGATCGCTTTGTGGAACACCGTTGTGTTAACTTTGGTCAAGAGAAAAAATACTTGCCCGGTGATGGTGTTGTTACAGGCTATGGTACCATTAATGGTCGTTTGGTTTTTGTTTTCGCTCAGGATTTCACCGTAGAAGGCGGTTCGTTGGGCGAAATGCATTCTAACAAAATAGTTAAAGTGCAGCAAATGGCCTTGAAGATGGGAGCACCGATTATCGGCATGAACGATTCCGGTGGCGCTCGTATTCAGGAAGCAACTGATGCTTTAGCCGGCTTTGGTAGGATGTTCATGCAAAATACCAAATCTTCAGGCGTAATTCCTCAGATTTCTGCAATCATGGGACCTTCTGCCGGTGGTGCTGTGTACAGCCCGGCATTGACCGATTTCATCTACATGGTTAAGGGAACTTCTAAGATGTTTATTACAGGGCCTGAGGTTGTTAAGTCGGTTACCGGTGAAGAGGTAACTCAAGAAGCTTTGGGCGGTGCTATTACTCATAACACCAAGTCAGGCGTAGCAGATTTTGCTACGGAAAACGATCAGGATTGTTTGCAACAGATTCGCTATTTGCTGAGCTTTTTGCCTAACAATAGCAAGGAGGAACCTCCTGTTTATGCTTCTACAGATCCTGTAGAACGTATGGATGCAAGCTTGAATACTGTTGTTCCTGATGATTCCAACCGTCCTTATGATATGTACGAGGTAATTAAGAGCATTGTAGATAATGGTGAGTATTACGAACCACATAAAACCTATGCTACTAACATAATTACCTGTTTTGCCAGAATGGAAGGAAAGACCATCGGTATCATTGCTAATCAGCCTCGCATTATGGCAGGTTGCTTAGATATCAATGCTTCTGATAAAGCAGCACGATTCATTAGATTCTGTGATGCTTTCAACATTCCTTTATTAAATATTGTTGATGTTCCGGGCTTTTTGCCGGGAACCAACCAAGAATATGGTGGCATTATCCGCCACGGTGCCAAGATGCTTTTCGCTTATTGCGAAGCAACGGTACCAAAGATTACCTTAGTAACTAGAAAAGCTTATGGTGGTGCTTATCTGGCTATGTGTTCCCAGGATTTAGGCGCAGACCAAGTCATTGCCTGGCCGACCGCAGAAATTGCTGTAATGGGACCTGCCGGTGCAGCAAAGATCATTTTCCGTAAGGAGCCTGATGTAGAGGCAAAGACACAAGAATATATTGATAACTTTGCGACACCTTATTATGCAGCTAAACATGGCATGGTGGAAATGATTATTGAACCGAAGACTACACGTCCTACCATTATCAAGGCTTTAAGAATGTTAAAAGACAAGAAGGAAAGTCGTCCCAATAAGAAACACGGGAATATTCCTCTCTAGTTTATTAATAATTAAATAACATTATATGTAGAAAGGAAGAGAGGTGAAGTTGATGGGCGCTACAAGTACGAATCCGTTACTGATTTCTTTGATTAATATGACCATTGTATTTGGTGTGCTGGCTGTCCTGTGGTTTGTAATGAAGATTATTTATTTGGTCGATCCAACCAAAAATAAGGTTGCCGTGCAAAAAAAAAATAAAAATCTAGCTCCTGCTGCTGTGACAACAGCGGCTTCGGCAGCAGCTTTAGCAGCTTCGGCAGCACAGAAAAAGGTTGAAGAAGAAAAGCTCGTTGCAGCTATTGCTGCATCTATTGCTGCCAGTGAAGCGGATGATGAAATAATGGCAGCCCTGGCTGCAGTTATTATCCACAAGCAACAAATGGAACCTATGCAATTGCCGCATCATTTCTTTGAGAATTAAACAAGAGGCTACGGCGAAAAGATTTACTCAATTTATTAAGAATATTAATTTTAATAACATTTAAGGAGGATTTACCCATGAAAAAATTTAATGTTACTGTAAACGGCACCACATATCAAGTTGATGTTGAGGAAGTAGGCGGCGCAGTTAGCGTTGCTCCGGCACCTGTAGCTGCACCTGTGGCAGCTCCTGCTCCTGTATTTGCACCTGCTCCTGCAGCAGCTCCTGCTCCTAAAGCAGCTCCTGCACCTGCAGCAGCTCCTAAGAAGGCTGCTCCTCCTGCCGGCGCAACCGTAGTTGAAGCTCCTATGCCTGGCAAGATTTTGTCCGTTGATGTTAAAGCAGGCGATGCTGTTAAAGCAGGCGATGTACTGATGATTTTGGAAGCTATGAAGATGCAAAATGAAATTATGGCTCCTCAAGATGGTACTGTTTCCGAAGTACGTATTAATGCTGGTGACACAGTTGCTACCGGAGATGTGTTGGTAGTTCTTTAATCCAAGCACAATACTTACTTAAGACGAGGAGGAACATTTATGGATGCATTCGTTGCCGCCATAACTGCCATTCTAACAGATAGTGGTTATGTGGCTTTTACTATGGGAAACGGCATCATGATTTTGGTTGGGTGTGTTTTGCTATACCTGGCAATTGTAAAGGGCTTTGAACCATTGCTACTTACACCGATTGCTTTCGGTTGCCTGTTGGCTAATATACCAAAAACCGGTTTTGAAACCGACCCAGGTGTTATGCAATTGATTTTAGCTGGTATTAAATACGAAGTATTCCCACCGCTAATTTTCTTGGGCGTTGGTGCAATGACGGACTTCGGTCCCTTGATTGCCAATCCTAAAACCTTGCTTTTAGGTGCTGCTGCTCAGATTGGCGTATTCATGGCTCTGCTAGGAGCTATGTTCTTGGGCTTTAATCTTCGTGAAGCAGCTGCTATTGGTATTATCGGTGGTGCTGATGGTCCTACCGCTATTTACCTGGCAGCTAAGATGGCGCCTCATCTATTAGGTGCTATTGCCGTGGCAGCTTACTCCTACATGTCTTTGGTTCCGTTGATTCAGCCTCCTATTATGAAGCTGTTCACCACTAAAGCAGATAGAGTAATCAAAATGGATCAATTACGTACTGTAAGCCATTTTGAAAAAGTAGTATTCCCGATTGTTTGTACTATTTTCATTTCTCTGTTATTACCTTCTGTTTGTTCTTTGGTTGGTATGCTGATGTTAGGTAACCTCTTTACTGAAGCTGGCTGCTTGGGACGTTTGTCCGATACAGCACAAAATGCTTTGATGAACTCTGTTACCATTTTCCTGGCTACCGGTACCGGACTTACTATGAAGGCTGAGAGTTTCTTGACTCCCCAAACCTTGATGATTATAGCTTTAGGTTTGTTAGCATTTGCCGGTGGTACTGCCGGTGGTGTTATTTTCGGTAAGCTTATGAGTATTCTTGATGGTGGAAAGACCAATCCTCTGATTGGTAGTGCTGGTGTGTCGGCAGTGCCTATGGCAGCCCGCGTGTCTCAGATTGTGGGACAAAAAGCTAACCCTGCCAACTTCCTTTTGATGCATGCTATGGGACCTAACGTAGCAGGCGTAATTGGTACTGCTGTTGCAGCTGGTGCTATGCTGGCTATGATTGGTGCGGCAAAGTAAATATTATCATAAAGAAGTAAAATGTCGGGGTGTATGCACCCCGACATTTTTTTTGCATATATTAGTAGGAATATGTACAAAATTTTGGTATAATGTAAGTTAGCACATTAGGCGAATTTGTGTAATTTTTGCCTCGTGGGGAGGAATATTTTGGAGCTTTATAGGGAGCAATCCGAAACAGATAAAGAACATGTTTTTTTAAAATATTTAGCTTTAGCACTTATTGTCATATCCTTTGCTTATGAGGGATACCATACTTTCTTTAAGCATAGTTTCAGCCTTTTAGGGTGGGGCTACAGTATTTTATTTGTTTTTTTATGGCTATGGCGATGTGGCTTTACTTATACTTATGTTCTAACGGATACCCAGCTACAGATTCAGATGGAAGGGTTTGGCATAAAAAGACCTTTTAAGATGGATTTGGCTACTACAGAAAGTTTTACCAATCGCTATCAAAAAAGTTTTTTTCGTAAAACCAAGATAAGCCAATATTATCATCGCTATTCTTCTGTGGATCCCAGGCCACAGCGCTTATTGGTTTATAAAGAAAACAACACCTTAAAGGCGGTAATCTTCAAGTGTAGCAATGAGTTTTTGAGTAAAATACAGGAAAAGATGCCTGATAAATTCATAGATTTTACTATGTAAAAGAGAGTAGGAGTGAAAAAGTTGGCAGAGTTTGTTGGTTATGTACTGGAGCGTAAAGGCCAAAGAGCTAAAGTAAGAATAGACAAGAGTGAGGCTTTGGGCAGTGGTATTCCTAAGTTCTTAGATTGCTGGAATGCTTGCGAAGCCAAAGTAGGCATGGAAGTAGAAGTAGGCAAGCATGCCATGAATTCACGCACGGAAAAAGCTATTCTTTATGGTATTCCTTTGCTGAGTGCCATTGCAGGAGGAGCTTTTGGCAATAGTCTGGCTCTGTTTTTTCAGTGGCCACGGTTACCGGTTATCATAGTAGGCGTTTTTCTTTGGCTGGCTATAGGCTGGAGCTATATAGGAGCTTTCCGCAGAGATGTAGCTTACCGCGGTGAGCAGTGGACTATCATAGGCGTTTATCAAGGTAAGCCTATCGACAAGAAACAGGAGGAAAAATAATGTTTGGTTCAAAAGGTTGGTTTGTAATGTTTTTAGTGTTAGCCACAGGTGCTATTGTGGGAGGCCTTTTGGGAGATGTACTTTTGTCATCTCAGGCCTTAGGCGCAGGAACTTCTTTTCTGGTACAAAAATATCAGGTGCTCAATATTCCACCGGCAGTTATTGATTTTTATGTAATGAAAATCACTTTAGGATTTAGTTTTACTCCTAATCTGGTTTCTATAGTTGGTATGATTATTGCATTATTTTTATTTAATAGATTTTAGAGGCAAAGGTTATGAAATTTATTTTAGCGTCAGCTTCTCCCAGACGATTGGAGCTTTTGCAACAAATTGGTGTGAAGCCTAATGTCATAGTTAGCGATTTTGACGAGGTAAAAACAGCTGACCAACCGGAAACATTGGTGCAAGCTAATGCGTTGGGCAAGGGTAGGTCAGTGGTTAGCAAAAGTCCCCGGGAAGCAGTGGTAGTTGCTGCAGATACTATCGTGGTTCTTCATGGTAAGGTACTAGGCAAACCCCGTGATGCAGAGGATGCAGTGAGGATGCTGACGTATCTTAGTGGTCACATTCATCAGGTCCTGACGGCGGTGGCAGTTTTTTACCAAGGCAAGGAAGCCGTCAAAGTAGAAAAAACAGATGTAGAATTTTATCCTTTAACCAAAGAGCAAATATTATCTTATCTTCACACCGGTGAGCCCATGGATAAGGCAGGGGCTTATGGCATTCAAGGTAGAGGAGCACTTTTGGTAAAAGGTATCAATGGTTCCTATAGTAACGTGGTAGGACTTCCCTTAGGCACCCTTATAAGAATGTTGATGGAAATGGGCGTGATAAATAATGACCAATTATTTAATCAAGGACTTAGCCCCCGAGGATAGACCTAGAGAAAGACTGGCAGCCAATGGACCTCAAGCACTTTCTACTACAGAGCTGATGGCAATTTTAATTGGTTCTGGTAATAAAAAGCGGTCTGCATTGGACATTGCCAGAGACCTTACAGTTAGCAAGAAGAAATTAAAAGAGCTGGCTCAGGCTAGCAGTGTAACTCAACTTACCAACATACCTGGTTTAGGGCCTGCCAAGGCAACACTTATTTTGGCGGCTTTAGAGCTAGGCAAACGTCTCGTAGAAGCAGAGGGAGTAGAACAATTAAAGCTTTCTTCTTCTAGTGATGTGGCAAGATTTTTTATGCCAAGACTTAGATATGCAAGTAACGAGCATTTTTTACTAGTGCTGTTAAATAGCAAGAATAAAGTGATTGCAGTAAAACAAATATCCGAAGGGTCAGTTAGTTCTTCAATTGTGCATCCCAGAGAAGTATTTTCTCCTGCTGTGGAATTTCATGCAGCAGCAATCATTGTAGGGCACAATCACCCTTCCGGGGATCCTTCTCCCAGTAGTGATGATGAAATACTTACGGAAGCTTTGGCACAGGCAGGACAAGTGCTGGGCATTCCGCTTTTGGATCATTTGATTATTGGAGACGGAAACTATTATAGCTTCAAATCCCATGGTTTGTTATAAAGGGAAGGATGTATAAAATGTTTAATTTGTTCAGTTCTTTTTCGAAAGACATGGGCATAGATTTAGGAACAGCTAATACGCTGGTACATATGATTGGCAAAGGTATTATCATACGGGAACCATCTGTAGTAGCTGTAAATATAAACACTAAAACAGTTTTGGCTGTAGGTGCAGATGCAAAACGTATGATTGGCAGAACACCTGGGAATATCATGGCCATCAGGCCTTTGAAGGATGGTGTCATTGCCGATTTTGATATTACTCAGACCATGCTTAAATATTTTATTAGAAAAGCTTTGCATGACAAATCTTTTGCGCGTCCCAGAGTAGTTATCGGTGTTCCTAGCGGCGTAACGGCAGTAGAAAAAAGAGCAGTGGTAGATGCTGCGTTGCAAGCCGGAGCAAGGGAAGCTTATCTTATTGAAGAACCTATGGCAGCTGCCATGGGCTCAGGGTTACCGGTACAGGATGCTACCGGTAGCATGGTTGTAGATATTGGCGGTGGTACTACAGAGGTAGCTATCATTTGTTCCGGAGGCGTGGTTGTTTCCCAATCCATTCGTATTGCCGGGGATGAAATGGATGAAGCTATCGTGCAATATATTAAACACCGGTTTAATCTGCTGATTGGCGAAAGAACTGCTGAAGAAGTCAAGATTGAAATTGGAACAGCTACAGATGTAACTAATCCTGCCAGCAAAGTAGTGAGCGGCCGAGATTTGATGACAGGACTTCCTAAATCTTTAACCATTAATCAAAACCAGATTCGGGAAGCCTTGATGGAACCGATACAGGCTATTGTAGATGTAGTAAAAACAACTCTGGAAAAAACTCCGCCTGAACTGGCGGCAGATATCATGAATAAGGGTATCATGATGACAGGTGGTTCTTCCCTGCTGCGTAATTTTGATAAGCTGATGGCAAGAGCCACAGGCATGCCTATCGTAGTATCTGAGGATGCTTTATCTTGCGTGGCATTGGGAACCGGTATGATGCTGGAACACTTGGATCAATATAAAAAAGGCCTATTGTCAAAGGGTCGCAAATAGAGGTTAGAGCATGAAAAGTAGGCGTATGGGAGTTTTTGCTTTACTAGTTATATTAATAGTGTGCGGGGCACTGCTTAAAGATGGTAGCGCTAAGTTTCCCGTGTTGAATGGTCTTGTTTTTAACATAATGAGACCTTTTAAGTTTGTTACTAATTCTGTGGCGGGTGGAGTTAATAGTACCACGAATTTTTTCTCTTCTAAGTCAGATCTGCAGGAAGAAAATGCTGCCTTGAAAAAGGAAAATGAAACCCTGCGTAAGGATAATACAGATTTAATTAGCGCTAAGGCAGAAAATGCCAGATTAACTCAGCTTCTTAATTTTAAAAATGCTCATCCCGGATTAAAACTCTTGGCAGCTAAAGTGGTGAGTCGTGATTTGGGCGATTTTAAAGATACTATTCTTATTGATAAAGGTTCTGAGGATGGCTTGAAACTAAACATGTCTGTAATTACAGGTTCCGGTTTAGTTGGAATTGTAGATGGTGTGTATGGACATCTTGCTAAAGTAATGCTTATCAGCAGTCCTAAAACTAGAATTGGCGGCATGAACTTGCGCGGCGATTCCAGAGTGGCGGGCATTGTTAATGGTATAGCAGGCAGCGACCTTTCCTTGGAAATGAGAAACATGGCCAGGAACGCTGACCTTCTTCCCGGTGATACCATCGTAACCAGTGGTTACAGCGGTTATCATCCGTCCGGTCTTATTATCGGTAATATTGAAGAAGTGCAAATGAATCCCGGTGGTTTAACGAAAGTTGCCACTATTGCTCCGGCAGTTAATTTTTCCCATTTGGAAGAAGTAATGGTTGTCACTAACTATGAAGGCTTTGCTAAAACTTTGGAAGAAGAAGAGAAAAAGCAGGCTGCAGGTGAAACTGCAAAAGGGGGAAAAACCAAATGAAGGTACTAATTTGGCCCATCCTCACATTACTTTTGTATACTTTGCAAACTAGTTGGTTTCTTTTCTTTAATACTAACCAGGCACCTGATTTTCTGCTAGTGTTAGTGCTATTGGTGGCTTTGGAAACAGGCACTGCAGGAGGAGCTTTTGCAGGCTTTGTTGTTGGACTGCTCCAGGATGTTGTGACCTTTACCTTTTTTGGTTATCACTTAGTTACTCGCCTGGTCATAGGTATAGTAGTAGGAATGTTAAGAGGCAATATTTTTAAAGATAGTCTTCCCACTTTCTTAGTGCTGGTAGCACTTACCAGTGCCTTGCTTAAAGGAAGTAGTGTGGCTTTTTTAATGCTTTACCAAAAAGAAATTTTTAACTTGTGGCCTATTTTGTATAGTACTTTGAAATACATAGGCTGGAATATTTTAATTGCTGTTCCCATGTGGATAGCAACTAAAGTAGTGGTAGAAGTTCTTAGAAGACGGGAACACCGTTATTACGAATTCTAAGAGAAAGGAAATAAGCCGGTGCTTAATAAGGATTACGCTTATCGCTTAGAAGTAATGATGTTTGCAGCTATTGCCATAGTTTTTATTCTTATAGGCAGAATGGCTTATTTGCAAATTTACAAGGGCGATTATTATAGTAAAAGAGCAGAAGGAAATCGTACCCGCTACACAAGAATCATTGCGCCACGCGGTATTATTTACGACTGCAATGGTGAAGAACTGGTTAATAACAAACCTGGTTTTATTATTGCTCTAACTAGAAGTAGTGGAAAATATAAACCAGAGTTATTAAATCACCTATCCATTCTTTTGAAAATGCCTCAGGCTAAGATTGAGGAAATAATTGAAAAGAGCAAAGACGGCAACGAACCTATACGCTTGGTACGTGATGCTTCTCCGGAACTGGTAACCAAGATAGAAGAAAACATCATGTATTTACCGGGCGTGCTGATAGAAGTACAGCCGGTACGTTCTTATTTGAATAATGAACTGGCTGTCCATGCTTTAGGTTATGTAGGAGAGGTCAGCGAATATGAAATTGAGGAAAAGGTTTATCCTGATTTAAAGGCCGGAGATATCGTAGGTAAGTTCGGCTTGGAAAATTATTATGACTCTTATCTAAGAGGTACTGATGGTAGCTTTAGAGAAGAAATAGATGTTAGTGGCCGTGCAGTCCAAATCATGGATAAGGTTGATCCCAAACCGGGACAAGGCTTGGTCTTGACTATTGATGCCAAGCTGCAAAGAGTTGCAGAGAATGCTGCAGATAAGCAACTGGCAGCTTTAGGCTGCAGTGCTTGTTCCGTAGTGGTGATGGATCCCTATTCAGGAGAAATAAAGGCTCTGGTTTCCAGACCGACCTTTAACCCTAACTGGTTTGTTAATGGTATTTCAGAAAAGAACTGGAATAGCATTAACAATAACTCCTCTTATCCTATGACGGATAAGGCTATTGCCGGCGAATATCCTCCCGGTTCCACTTTTAAGATTGTTACCGGTTCTGCAGCTTTACAGGAAAACAAAGTAAAACCTAATGAATTAATTTATGACTCAGGTCGTCACTGGTTGGTTGATATGCGTAATGCCGGCGGCGAAGCTTTGGGCTATATTAACTTTAAAACAGCTTTGTCTGCTTCCGATAACGTTTACTTTTATGAAATGGGTAACAGATTAGGCATTGATTTATTGGATAAGTACGCCAAAGATTTTGGCTTTGGCAAAAAGACTGGCATTGATTTACATGGTGAGGCCAGTGGCCTGATTGCCAGTCCGGCTTATAAGCAAAAGGTTTTTAAAGAGGACTGGTTCCTTGGCGATACTTTTAACGCTGCCATTGGTCAGGGTTTTACTCTAGTAACGCCTATTCAGATTGCACAAATGCTTAGCGCTGTTGCTACAGACGGAAAAAGATACAAACCACATCTGGTTACCAAAATCATTAACGATGATGGTAGTGTAGTCAAAACCTTTGATCCTGAATTGGAAGGACCTTTGCCGGTGTCCAAGGAAAACTTGGACTTGGTGCAAGAAGGCCTAAAGGCCGTTACCAAAGAAGGCGGTACGGCTTCTTCCCTGGATAGCTTGCCGGTTTCTGTAGCAGGTAAGACCGGTACGGCAGAAAACCCACATGGCAGAGACCATGGCTGGTTTATTGCTTACGCTCCTTCGGAAAAGCCTAAGTATGTAGTAGTGTGTATTGTGGAGCAGGGTAGTTTCGGTTCTGTTTCTGCAGCGCCCATTGTAAAAAATATTTTGGAATATCTTTTTGCCAATGAAAATAAAAAAGGTTAGAAAGTGAAATAGATATGCGTTTAAAAAGAATAATCAACAATTTGGATTATATGTTGCTCTTTAGTGTTTTTGCCTTAATCCTTATTGGTATAACTTTAATAGGCAGTGCTACACACGCCAATATACCGTCTCCTACCAGATTTAATTTTGTCATTAGGCAGACGCTTTTTGCTGCGGTTAATGTTGTGCTGGGACTATACCTGTTAAGATTTGATTACAGGGTGCTCAAGCCTTTAGCCAAACCCTTATATATTATTAATATAGTGGCTTTACTTGGCGTTATGTTCTTTGGCCGTACAGCTTTAGGAGCACAGCGCTGGTTACAAATTGGACCTATCAGTATTCAGCCTAGTGAGTTTGCTAAAGCCATCATGATTGTTTCCTTGGCGGCTTTTGCAGACAAGAAGCTTAATACCTTGGATGATTTCAAAAGCTGGTTACCAATTTTTGGCTTTGTGCTTGTGCCCTTTATTTTAGTTATGCGTCAGCCGGACTTAGGGACATCTCTGGTCTTTGTGGCTATACTTTTTGGTACTATGTTGATTTGTGGTTTTAGAAAAAAATATTTTCTTATGATGGCCGGCATCGGGTTAGCTTCTGCACCGTTAGTGTGGGGCTTCTTACATGAATATCAACGTAATAGAATCAGAGTATTCTTAAACCCCGGCCTTGAACCCTATGGCAGTGGTTATCACGTTATTCAATCTATGATTGCCATTGGCTCAGGTTTGTTTACCGGTAAAGGACTTTTTGCCGGTACCCAAAGTCAGTTGAACTTCTTGCCGGAAAACCATACGGATTTTATCTTTGCCGTTGCCGGTGAAGAATTTGGTTTTATTGGTGTAACGATTATTTTGCTTTTATATTTAATCATTATTTATCGTGGCATAACTATTGCCATGAATGCCACGGATAATTTTGGTACGCTTTTGGCAGTAGGCATTGTATCTATGTTCACCTTCCATGTGCTGGTAAACGTAGGGATGACCAGTGGTATCATGCCGGTAACAGGTGTGCCGTTGCCTTTTCTCAGCTATGGTGTAAGCTCGCTTACCACCAATATGCTGATGGTGGCGTTACTATTAGACATTGATTTGCATGGACAGCAGTTGCGCTTTAATTAAATATTGAAAACAGCAATAATGAATTAGATACTAGAAAGAACGAGCAGGTTTATTTGCCTAAGGGCACCATTACTAGACTACAGGTGCCCGTGGCAATAAACTGTGAGTTCTAGAAGATTGACGTTTGTTAAGTTAATAAGAAGGGAGGCAGCCATGAGTATCATTTACGTTAGCATAAGGCCCGAAGAAACACGCATGGGCGTCACAACCAGCGAACGGTTAGTAGATTACGTGGTGGAACGCAACAGCGAAACACACTTAGTCAGCAGTGTGTTCCAAGGTCGCGTTGCTAATGTATTGCCCGGTATTCAAGCTGCTTTTATTGATATAGGCAAGGAACAAAATGCCTTTCTTTATATTGAACCTGAGGAAAAACTAACACAGGGTCAAAATGTTTTGGTGCAGGTTATCAAAGATGCCAGAAGTACAAAAGGACCTGCTGTCACACGAGATATTTCTTTACCAGGCAGGTTTGTGGTGTTGCAACCCTTTAATCCTCGTATTGCTTTATCTAAGAAATTATCTCCTAAATCCTTAAGACAAAAAATCAGACAAGTAGCCGAAGAACATCAGCCACCAGGTATGGGCTTTATCATACGAACGGCAGCAGAAACGGCTACGGAAGAAGAACTGATTGCCGATATGGAAGGCCTGGCCGCAGACTGGAAAGTAATCCTTGGGCGTAGCAAAAGAGGCAAGGCTCCTCAATTGCTGTATAGAGAATTAGATCTTTCTGTACGCATTGTCCGCGACTACATCACACAGGAGGTCCACAAGATTGTTATTGATGATGTAGCAGTAGGAGAAAGAATAGAAGCTCTGCTCAAAGACATGGATCGGGAAAATGTAGGCGTAGTGTACTACAAAGGCAAGGAAGACCTTTTTAGTTATTATGGCTTGGAAGAAGATATTGCCACTATTTCCGATCGGAAGGTCTGGCTTCAGTGCGGTGGGTACCTGGTCTTTGATTATACAGAGGCCTTAACAGTGGTGGATGTGAACAGTGGCAGATATAAGGGCCGTGCTAAAATGGCGGACACCATCATGGATATTAATAAAGAAGCTGCCGTAGAAATAGCCAGGCAATTACGGCTAAGAGATATTGGTGGTATCGTGGTAGTTGATTTTATTGATATGGCTACACCGGAGCAGCAACAAGAACTATTGCAAATACTTAAAAATAGTTTAGCCGGCGATAAGATGAAACCTAAGGTACAAGATATCACAGCTCTCAATTTGGTAGAGATAACACGCCGTAAGGAAAGACAGAATCTTTCTACAGTACTTTACAGCACGTGCCCGGTTTGTCAGGGCAGTGGACGTGTGCAGTCTCCTGAAACTGTCTGTGTGGAGATTCGCAGGAAGCTGCGCCTTAGCCTGAAGGTGGGACACCTAAGCAGGGATTTGCTTATCACGGTGCATCCTACGGTAGCAAAGTGGTGTGTGGAAAATTGTGTTAAGGATATGGAAAAGGAATTCCATTGTCATATTCATATTGCAAGTGACGCAGCTTTAGAGCCGGAAGCTTTCACTGTTTTATCCGGCGGAGAAGACGAGGGGAGGTAAGCTTATGGATTTTACATTTCCGACTTACATTAAACAGGTGATGACAGCATTACAAGATGCCGGCTTTGAGGCCTATGTGGTGGGTGGTGCTGTCAGGGATGCTCTTTTGGGCAGGAAACCTGATGATTATGATATTGTTACCAATGCTCGCCCTGATGAAATTAAGCTCTTAGCTAAACAACATAATTTGTCTTTGGTAGACAAGGTAGGCCAAAACTTTGGCGTGGTTATGATTGTCATGGGTAAGAAGGTAGTAGAGGTAGCTTCCTATCGTAACGAAACCTACGGCCGTGATGCTCATCGTCCTGAAGAGGTGTGGTATTGCGATACCCTTGAGGAAGATTTAGGCCGTCGTGATTTTACCATTAATGCCATGGCAGTAGATTTAGACGGCAATATTACAGATCTTTATGAAGGTCAGGAAGATTTACGCCAAGGTATTGTTCGTACTGTAGGCAATGCAGACAAACGTTTTGATGAAGACGCTCTGCGTATGTTTAGGGCTTGCCGTTTCGTAGCCCAACTGGATTTTACCTACGATAAGAAAATTTTAAAGGCTATAGAAAACAATTTGGAAAGAGTTGAAGGCTTGTCCCTGGAAAGAGTCAGAGTAGAACTGGAGAAGCTTTTGGTCAGCGAGGCAGCAGGCAAGGGCTTGGACCTGATGGTGAAAAGTGGACTGGCTGCTCAGAGCTGCCATTACAAAGAACAAGGTCAGGAATTTAAAATACCTATTTTGCCGGAACTGGAGCACATGGTAGGTATGTCTCAAAATCCACAATTTCATCCCTTTGATGTGTGGGAGCATACTCTGGTGGCGTTGCGCAATGGTGATAGAAGCATGGAAACCAGCTGGGGAATCTTGCTCCACGATATAGCCAAAGGGCTGGAAGGTATTAGGGGAACCAATGAAAAAGGAGAACCTACTGACCATGGTCATGAGGAAAAAGGCGCTGCCATGGCCTTTAATATTTTAAGCCGTTTACGTTTTCCTAAAGAACTGGCAGAAAGAGTTAGCTGGCTGGTTGGTAATCATATGAGGTTTGGAGCTAACATTGACGCCAATGATGATGTAACCTGGCGGTGGCTGCGTAAGTGTGCCAGAAGTGGTGAGTTTAGAGAAAACAAGCTTATGGCAGAAGCATTTAAACAGCTTACCAACGTATGTATTGCTGATATGGTAGCCACTACAGCCAGCAAGCAGGAACTTATTTCTGCTCAAATGTATGGAACCAAGCTGGTAACCATGGCTTATTTGGTTCCCATTCATACCACAGATCTCAATGTTACAGGTAAGGATTTGTTACCCCAGGGCTTTACTAAAAAAGAACTGGAAGAGGTTATGCCGGTACTTTTAAGACGTGTTCAGGATGGGGAACTGAAAAATGATTATGATGTGCTGGAAAAGGCAGCTAAAACCTGGAAAACACGTCAAGAGAAGAAAGGGCAAAATTAAGGCCTAACTTATAATCATATGATTATTGGTTTTAGCATTTTGATTAATCGTTCGTTTATGTAAACCTTTAGCAAAAAATGCTCAAAAACCCATAAAAAATGTACATTCTTAACAAACTAAAGTTGTAAATAAGGGCGAAAAAATAATTTTCTGAAAATACTCATTTTCAAGGTTAAATTCTACTTATGTTTATGGTATAATTAGAAATGTAAGAAACGAACGGTATACAATATTCAAAGTTTTAAGGGGTTAACAAGGGTGTTATTTCTTTTAACTGCGCATATTTTACCGTAAAAAATATTATCCATATAAGGAGGTCTTTGTTTTGACTAAGGTATGCACATTGCAAGAGGCTGTATCAAAGTATGTAAAGAGTGGTGACCATATCGTATTTGGTGGATTCACTACTAACAGAAAACCTTATGCAGCAGTTTATGAAATTCTGCGTCAAGGGTTGACTGATTTTGTAGGTGAAGGCGGCCCTGCCGGTGGTGATTGGGATATGCTAATTGGCGAAAACCGTATTAAAGCATACACCAATTGCTATACTGCTAACTCTGGTTATACCAACGTATCCAGAAGATTTAGAGCTGCTTTTGAAAAAGGCACTTTAAACATGGAAGACTATTCTCAGGATGCTGTTATGTTAATGTTACACGCAGCTTCTTTGGGACTACCCTTTTTGCCTGTACGTTTAATGATGGGCACAGACTTAACTGATAAATGGGGCATTAGCAAGGAAGTTCGTAAGACTATTCCTAAACTGCCTGAGGATAAGTTCGTTTATGTAGATAATCCTTTCAAGAAAGGCGAGAAAGTTGTAGCATTGCCTGTTCCTGAAATTGATGTAGCAGTTATTCACGTTCAAAGAGCATCCTTCGATGGCACCTGTGTTATCCTAGGCGATGAATTCCATGATGTAGACATTGCTGTAGCAGCTAAACGTACTATCGTTACCTGCGAAGAATTGGTAAGCGATGAAGAAATCAGAATAGATCCTACCTTGAATTCTATTCCCGGCTTCTGCGTTGATGCAGTTGTTCATTGTCCTTATGGAGCTCATCCTAGCCAATGCTATGACTTCTATGATTACGATGCTGACTTCTTCAAGATGTATGATAAAGTTAGTAAGACTGACGAAGACTTTGCTGCCTTCATGAAAGAATGGGTATATGATGTACCTGATCATGATGCTTATCTTAACAAATTGGGAGCTACCCGTTTGATTAAGTTACATGCTGTTCCAGGTTTAGGCTATGCTAAAGATATGACCAAGGAGGCACAAAAGAATGGCTGATTATACAAATTATACAAATAAGGAAATGCAGGCAGTTACTATTGCCAAGCAAATTCAAAATGACCAAGTTGTCATTGTAGGCACCGGACTTCCCTTGATTGGTGCTTCTGTTGCAAAGAGAGTATTTGCACCTAAGTGCAATATTATCGTTGAGAGCGGCTTGATGGACTGCAGTCCTATCGAAGTTCCTCGTAGCGTAGGCGATATTCGTTTCATGGCTCACTGCGGTGTGCAATGGCCTAATATTCGTTTCATTGGCTTCGAAGCTAATGAATGGTTACATGATACTTCCCGTCTGATTGCTTTCATCGGCGGAGCTCAAATTGACCCATACGGCAACGTAAACTCTACTTCCATTGGTGATTACAATCATCCTAAAACAAGATTTACCGGTAGCGGCGGTGCTAATGGTATAGCTACTTATTCCAACACCATTATCATGATGCAACATGAAAAACGTAGATTCATGCAAAAGATTGACTACGTTACCAGTGCAGGTTGGATTGATGGACCTGGCGGCCGTGAGAAAAAAGGCTTGCCCGGCAACCGTGGACCTGTCATGGTTGTTACCGATAGAGGTATCTTGAAATTTGATGAAAAGACCAAACGTATGTATTTGGCTGGATACTATCCTACTTCTTCTCCTAAAGATGTTGAAGAAAATACCGGCTTTGAAATAGATGTTTCCAAGGCTGTTGAATTGGAAGCTCCAGATCCTTCTGTTATTAAATTAATCAGAGAAGAAATTGACCCTGGTCAAGCTTTCATTAAAGTTCCCGTTCCGGGCGAAGCTGCTAAATAATTAGTGAAAATATGAAGGAGGAACATGTAATGGGTGAATATTCAATGCCAAGATATTTTCAGCAATTGCCTCAAGTTGGCAAGCCTCTAAACAAAGAGAATGCTGAGAATGTTCAAGAAATTAAAGCTGTGGAAGATCAAATCCACAAACTGATAAAAGCTGCTGAAGCAGCAGGCCGTTCTGACGAGTCTTTAAATGCAGCCGGTCAGCTTACTGCTTTGCAACGTATTGAAAAGTTAGTTGATAAGGGTACCTTTAGACCTCTCAACAGTCTTTTCAATCCACAAGGTAATTCCAATGGTTCCACCGGTATCATTAAAGGCTTAGGCCGTATCGATGGCAAATGGGCTGTTATTATTGCTTCTGATAACAAGAAATTAGCCGGTGCTTGGGTTCCCGGCCAGGCTGAAAATCTGCTCAGAGGCTCTGACACTGCTAAGTTATTGCATATTCCTCTGGTTTATGTTTTAAATTGCAGCGGTGTTAAGTTCGATGATCAAGATAAGGTATATCCTAACCGTCGTGGTGGTGGCACTCCTTTCTTTAGAAATGCTGAACTGAACCAATTAGGTGTTCCTGTTATCGTTGGTATTTATGGTACCAACCCTGCAGGTGGCGGCTATCATAGCATCAGTCCTACTGTTTTGGTTGCTCATAAAGATGCTAACATGGCTGTAGGTGGTGCAGGTATTTTGGGTGGTATGAATCCTAAAGGCTACATCGACGATGAAGGCGCACAACAAATCGCTGACATGGTAGATAAATCCAAGAAGGTTGAACCTCCCGGAGCTGTAGATATCCACTATACCGAAACCGGTTTCTTCAGAGAAGTTTATGAAACTGAAGAAGGCGTTCTGAACGGTATTAAGAAATACATTAAAATGCTTCCCAGCTATGATATCAACTTCTTTAGAGTAGACGAGCCCAGACTTCCTGCTTTGTCTGACCAAGATTTGTATAGCATAGTTCCCATGAATCAAAAGAGAGCTTATGATATTTACAGTGTTATTGGACGTTTGTTCGATAACAGTGAATTCAAAGAATACAAACAAGGCTACGGACCTGAAATGGTTACCGGTATTGCTAAGTTAAACGGCCTCTTGGTAGGCGTAGTTGCTAACGTACAAGGTATCTTCGCTAACTATCCTGAATACAAACAAGGTAGTGTAGGCGTAGGCGGCAAGCTCTATCGTCAAGGCTTAATGAAGATGAACGAGTTTGTTACTCTGTGCGGACGTGACCGTATTCCTATGGTTTGGATTCAAGATACTACAGGTATTGATGTAGGTAATGATGCAGAAAAAGCAGAGTTGTTGGGCTTAGGTCAGTCCTTGATTTATTCCATTCAACAATCCCATGTTCCTCAATTTGAAATCACTTTGAGAAAAGGTACTGCTGCTGCTCACTATGTATTAGGTGGACCTCAAGGCAACGATGAGAACGTTTTCTCCATCGGTACTGCTACCACTGAAATCTACGTTATGAACGGTGAAACTGCAGCTACTGCTATGTATTCCAGAAGACTTGCCAAGGATAGAAAAGCAGGCAACGATCTGAAACCTACTATCGACAAGATGAATAAATTGATTCAAGACTTTACGGATAAATCTCGTCCTAACCATTGCGCTGCCAGCGGTATGGTTGATGAAATTGTTGACATGACTGCATTGCGTGGTTATTTGGAAGCCTTTGCTGAAGCAGCTTACCAAAACCCCACATCCATTTGTCCTTTCCATCAAATGCTGCTCCCCAGAGCAATCAGAGAATTCGATACTTTCGTAAAGAAATAAGCTAAAATTTCCGGAGGAATGTTATGAGTATTTACACGCTAGGCGTTGATGTCGGTTCTACCGCATCAAAATGTATAATTTTAAAAGATGGCAAGGAGATCGTCAGCAAGGCTTTAGCTGATGTAGGTGCAGGTACTTCCGGACCGGAAAGAGTAATCGCTGAAGTATTAGAAAAAGCAAACTTAACTAAAGAAGATATGGCTTTCACTCTGGCTACAGGCTATGGACGTAATTCCCTGATGATGGGCTTTGCTGATAAGCAAATGAGCGAACTATCCTGCCATGCCAGAGGAGCCTATTTTCTGTTTCCTAATGTACATACTGTTATTGATATTGGTGGTCAGGATGTAAAAGTCCTCCACATTGAAAATGGCAACATGGTTAATTTCCAAATGAATGATAAGTGTGCTGCCGGTACAGGAAGATTTCTGGATGTTATGGCTAAGGTCTTGGAAGTAAAGGTTGAGGACTTGGGAAGACTGGGTGCTCAATCTAAGAAGAGACTTTCCATCAGCTCTACCTGTACAGTATTTGCGGAAAGCGAAGTCATTAGCCAGTTAGCTATGGGTTCCGACAAGTGCGATATCATTGATGGTATTCATCGTTCTGTAGCTGCCAGAGTAGTTGGTCTGGCTCATCGTGTTGGCGTTGTCCAAGAGGTAGTCATGACCGGTGGCGTAGCACAGAATACAGGTGTGGTAAAGGCTTTAAGCGACGAACTTGGTTGTGAAATAAAAACATCACCTTTGACTCAGTATGTAGGAGCCCTAGGCGCTGCTTTATTTGCTTACAAGAACGCTACTAAATAAAATTTTTATATAAAAGGAAGGATTACTATGGCAGAAGTTAAAGCACCGGCAAAACCAAAGAAAAAGGTAAGCCCTGGCGTACAAGCTTTGCGTGATGTTGTAGAAGAAGTTTATGCAGAAGCTCGTGAAGCTAAATTAAGAGGCGAGCCTGTAGGCTGGTCTTCTTCTAAATTCCCTTGCGAATTGGCAGAAGCATTTGGTCTACATGTAGTTTATCCTGAAAACCAAGCAGCAGGTGTGGCAGCAAACCGTGATGGTGAAATTATGTGCCAAGCAGCCGAAGACTTGGGCTATGATAATGATATTTGCGGTTACGCACGTATCAGTTTAGCTTATGCAGCAGGTAAGAGAGCTGCTAAGAAGATGGATCCTAAAACCGGAGAATACGTTATTGATCCTAACAGTGGCAAGCCCTTAAAGGATGAAAACGGCAAAGTCGTTATTGATCCTGCTACCGGCAAACCTAAGAAGGATCCCAAAACTATGAAACCTTACACAGTTTTGGAAGACTTAAACGAAATTGCAGCCTTGCCTGATGGTCCTGAAAAAGAACGCAGAGCAGCATCCGTAAAGAGCTATCGTCAAATGATTATGCCTCAACCGGATTTCGTATTATGCTGCAACAACATTTGTAACTGCATGACCAAATGGTATGAGAATATTGCTCGTATGCATAACATTCCTTTGGTAATGATTGATATCCCTTACAATGATACAGTAGATGTTCATGAGAGCAATGTTAAATACATTCGCGCTCAATTCGATAAAGCTATTAAACAACTGGAAAAAATTTCCGGTCGTAAATTTGATGAGAAGAAATTCGAAGAAGCTTGCAAGAACGCTAACCGTACTGCTCAAGCATGGCTGAAGGTTTGCGACTTCTTGCAATACAAACCGGCTCCTATGAGTGGCTTTGATCTGTTCAACCATATGGCCGATGTTGTAACTGCTCGTGGCAGAGTAAAAGCTGCTGAAGCATTCGAATTATTGGCTAAGGAATTGGAAGAGAATGTTAAGACTGGTAAGAGCACCCTTCCGTTCCCTGAGAAATATCGTGTTATGTTCGAAGGTATTCCTTGCTGGCCTAAGCTTCCCGCTTTGTTCAAACCTTTGAAAGAAAACGGTGTTAACGTAACTGCAGTTGTATATGCTCCTGCTTTCGGTTTCGTTTATAACGGACTGGATGAAATGGTGCGTGCATATTGCAAGGCTCCTAACTCCGTATGTATTGAGCAAGGTGTTGATTGGCGTGAAGGCATTTGCAAAGCTAACAAAGTTGATGGCGTTCTGGTTCACTACAACAGAAGCTGCAAACCTTGGAGCGGTTATATGGCTGAAATGCAACGTCGTTTCACCAAAGATTTAGGTGTGCCTTGTGCCGGCTTTGATGGAGATCAGGCTGATCCCAGAAACTTCAATGCGGCTCAATATGAAACTCGTGTTCAAGGCTTGGTCGAGGCTATGGAAGTAAACACTAAGTCAAAGGGGAAATAAAAAATGACGATGAATGCGCTTATAGAAGAATTTAAAAAGGTAGCAGCAAATCCTAAGGCTCAACTCGCTGCTTATAAGGGTCAAGGTAAGAAAGCCATTGGTGTTCTTCCTTACTATGCACCTGAAGAATTAGTTTACGCAGCTGGCATGGTTCCCTTTGGAATTTGGGGAACCAACGATAAAAATATTAGTTTAGCTAAAGAGTATTGTGCAACCTTCTATTGCACCATTGCTCAATTGTCCTTGGAAATGCTTTTGGGTGGTACCTTTGATCACCTGGATGGTATTATTACCCCGGTTATCTGCGATACCCTGCGTCCTATGAGTCAAAACTTCAGAGTAGCGGCTAAAGAAAGAAATAAATGTCCTATCATTTTCTTAGCTCATCCTCAAAATCGTTTTGATGAAGCAGGCTTGCAATTCTGCGTTGATGAATACAACAAAGTAAAAGCATCTCTGGCTAAGATTGCCGGTCATGAAATTACTGATGAAGATGTTTCTAAGGCTATTAAAGTTTACAACGCCAGCCGTAAGGCTCGTCGTGAATTTGTTAAATTAGCCAGCGAGCATTGCGATGTAATTACCCCAACCATTCGTTCTGCAGTTCTTAAGGCTGCTTGGTTTATGCTGAAAGATGAATACACCAAGAAGCTGGAAGAATTAAATGCTGAAATCAAAAAGCTTCCTGCTGCTAACTGGAAGGGTGTAAAGGTAGTGATCTCAGGCATCATTTATGATAGCCCTGCATTACTAACTGCATTAGAAGAAAACAATGTTGCCATTGCTGCTGATGACGTAGCTCATGAAAGCCGTGCTTTCCGTATTGATGCTCCGGAGACAGGCGATCCTATGATGGCATTGGCTAAACAATTTGCTAACATTGATTGCGATGTTCTACTTTATGATCCTGATTCTGCTGCTAACCACAGAGGCGAGTTTATCGCTAAAATGGTTAAGGATAGTGGTGCTCAAGGCCTCATCCTCTTCATGCAACAATTCTGCGATCCTGAAGAAATGGAATATCCTGATTTGAAGAAAGCTCTTGATGCTGCTAAGATTCCTCATATTAAGATTGGTGTTGACCAACAAATGAGAGATTTTGGACAAGCAAAGACTGCTATTCAAGCATTTGCTGAAAGCTTATAAGCAATAATTATTGGGGTAAGCGGAGATATTCTCTGGCTTACCCCAATTTTCTGAAATTGCAGACTTAAGTAATTGAAATTGCCTTTTGCCAATGCTATAATTATTTAGTAGGCGAGAAGTTAGATAAAAGGAGTGGTTATAGTGAAGTTTGTAGAGAAAGCAAGAGAATTAGCTAAGAAAAATGTGAAGAGAATAGCACTGCCGGAAGGTTCTGAAGAGAGAACTTTAAAGGCTGTTGCCATTATAGTGAAGGAAAAGGTTGCAGATGTTACCTTAATCGGTAATGAAGCCGAGATTAGAGCTAACGCTGCTAAAGTAGGTACTGATCTGAGTGGTGTTAAAATTATCGAGCCGGCTAAATCACCTAAATTTAAAGAATACGCTAACGCTTTTTATGAGTTGCGTAAGGCAAAAGGCGTAACTCCTGAAAAAGCAGAAGCTACTGTTAGTGATCCTGTTTACTTTGGCACCATGATGGTTAAAGCAGGTGATGTTGATGGTATGGTTTCCGGCGCTATTCATAGCACCGGTGATTTGCTCCGCCCCGGTCTGCAAGTTATCAAAACTGCTCCCGGCATTAAGAGCGTTTCCAGCTTCTTCGTAATGGAAGTTCCTAATTGCAAGTATGGCGATAATGGTATGTTCTTGTTTGCAGATTGCGCTGTAACACCACTACCTACTGCTGAAGATTTGGCTAATATCGCTGTAGCTACTGCTAAGAACGCTAAGAACCTTTGCGGTATGGATCCTAAGGTTGCTATGCTTTCCTTCTCCACCAAGGGTAGCGCTAAGCATGACAATGTAACCAAGGTTGTAGAAGCTACTAAATTAGCTCATGAGATGGATCCTAACCTGGCACTTGATGGCGAGTTGCAATTGGATGCTGCTTTGGTAGAAACCGTTGCTAATCTGAAAGCTCCCGGTAGCAAGGTAGCAGGTCATGCTAATGTTTTGATATTCCCTGATCTGCAAGCTGCTAATATCGGCTACAAGCTAGTACAAAGACTTGCTGGTGCTGACGCTACAGGTCCTATTTGCCAAGGCTTTGCTAGACCTATTAACGATTTGTCCAGAGGCTGCAACGTAGAAGATATTGTTAACGTAGTAGCAATCACTGCAGTACAAGCTCAAAACATCTAAGCTTATACATTAGAAACTGCTTCACCATTTTGGTGAAGCAGTTTTTTTGTATGCTTTACTATATCATAATATAATGATAAAATAATGATAGTATAAAGTACGAAAGGAGAGAACAAATCATGATTAGAATTAGGCCTGTTTCTGATTTGCGTAATAAGTTTACAGAAATAGAACAAGAAGTTCATGAAAATGGGCCAGTATATTTAACCAAGAATGGCTATGGTAACATGGTAGTTCTTAGTATTGAAGATTATGCCAATTTAACAGATGATACAGAACAAAAACTCCTGGAAGCGGATAAAGAAGCAATAACTACAGCTAAACGATATACTCACGATGAAATATTTAATAAAGCAAGGAGAAGGATTAAAGCAAATGCAAAAAAAATACAGGATTAATTACTTGCCTATATTTGAAGTAGATTTGCAAAAAACGATAGACTATATTTCTCTTCAATTACGTAATCCTTTGGCTGCTGAGGAATTCTTAAGTGAAATAGAAAGAGCTATTTTAGTAAGGGCAAAGGCACCTCTTGCTTTTGAAAAATATGCAGCTAGAAATTATCATAAAAATCCATATTATCGTATATATATTAAAAATTACATAATTTATTACATTGTTAAGGAAGATGTTATGGAAGTACGTAGATTGCTATATGCAAAGCGAATGACCGATAAACATTTATAACAATATTAAAGTGACGTATCGTCTTTTATAGATGATGCGGCACTTTATTTTTTACCCAAAAATATTAAATAATTGGTTAACAGCTTAAGAACTCATTAAATGTAGGCAATAGAATTTGACTATGTTAAGATTAAATTGCAAGTTTATTTGCAAGGCGGATGAAGCATTAAATCCGGGGAAGCGATACGCGATAGCGTTATGATTTTTTGTTAACGCCTAAATATTACTTTTCTGGAGGTTTGAATAAATGCGACATAAACTACATAAAATATTACCGTTAATTCTTTGCTTGGGCTTGGGCAGTAACATTGCCTTGGCACAGCAACAACAGAGCTGGGAGTGTAATCCTTGCGTCAATGAGAAAAATATTAAAAATATTATAGAGCATGTTAACCAGATTGGTTCTGTTATAAATGAACATTCTGACTCGTTAACTGAGCATGAAAAAGAATTTCAGACCATTGTTACTTCTATCAATGAACATGCTGACAGTTTAAATGAGCATGAGAAAGAATTTCAGACCATTGCTACTTTTATCAATAAATATGCTGACAGTTTAAATGAGCATGAGAAAGAATTTCAGACCATTGCTACTTTTATCAATGAACATGCTGACAGTTTAAATGATCAGGTTAATATTTTAGATGAACATAAGTATAGATTGGACGAGCAGGACAGTGCTCTGCACAGCCACTCTGCTCAACTTGATAGTCATGAGCTTAGGATAAATGGTAACAATGAAAAAATAAATAAACAAGATGCCCGGTTGGATAAACACGCTGATAGGCTAGATGATCATGATGAGCAGTTAGACGACCATGATGAGCAGTTAGAGGATCATAATGAAATACTGGCTTGGCAGGAAGGTCGGCTAGATAGTCATGACACAAAACTTGATATTCATGATGCCATATTTGATGACCATGCTACTCAATTATATAACCACGACACTGAGCTGGATATTCATGGTACCAGACTGGATGATCATGCTGTTCAATTGCAAGGCCACAATGATAGATTAGATACCCATCAGATAAGAATGAATAGTATGACAGCAGAGTATAAGCAGCAATTTGCTATCCATAAAGATATTTTAGATACTCATACTAATGATATTAGCAACCTTAATAGCAGGGTGGATAGTCTTTCTACGGATTTGGGCAGAGTAGGTGCCGGAGCAGCGGCATTGGCAGCCTTGCACCCTCTGGACTTTGATCCTGATGCCAAATGGGATGTAGCAGCTGCCCTGGGTCGCTACAATAGTCATAGTGCAGTAGCGCTTGGTACTTTCTACAGACCAACAGAAAATATCCAGCTTAATTTAGGCTGCACCGTTGGCAACGGTAAAAATATGATAAATCTTGGCGCCAGCTTTAAATTAGACGGCAAGAAGCGTGGTACTCGTACGAAAACTGCCATGGCTAGGGAAATTATTGATTTGCGTACCCAATTAGAAATGCTAACTGCCAAGGTTGATGGTTTAAGTGCAAGTAAGTAATTATTTTTTTGTCAGGTGTTTTATTTTTCCCTTTTGAACGGTGCAACTTGAGGAGGTACTTGTTACCTCCTCTTCTTTTTTTGCCAAGGCAATATCCAGACCTTGCACGGCGGCAAAGGGAAGAAATTGTTTGGCTCTTTGGCGGGCAGGCATTTTATTTTTAGGTTTAGACGCCACTTTTATGACCTCCGATTTGTTTATTGCGCTCTCTGGTGGTGGCAGCTGCTTCCAAATCCAAAGCTTTGAGCATAGAATTTTTACCAAAGCGTTTTTTGATTTTCAGTATAGCTGTTTGTAAATCTTTATTACGTTTTAAGCTGCTATTTAGTTCAGGTGCAAAAAGGTCTGTTTCTAACAATTCTTCGTCTTTTTGTACATTACAGCAGCATAGTTCTACCCTGCGAATAGGAATGCGATGCGCAACTATCCGCTCATAGACGGCTAAAACAGCCGGAATGATTAAATCCGTGGTACTGGTGGCAAAGGGTAAACTAGCTGAGCCTTTGGCGCCTGGCAGGGGATAAAGATGGCTATAGCCTACATACAAGGCAATAGTCTTAGTAACCAATTGTTTTTCTACTAAGTCCAAGCACAGTAAATCTAACATTTCTTTGATGATCACTTTGCCTTCGGCAAAACTATAGTCACGCATCAGCACCTGTCCTTGGGAAATACTTTTGCTTTGCGGTTTATAAGCTTTAATATCTGCCAAGGTAGTAGATTCACGTCCCCAGGCATGGTCGATTAACAACTCTGCATCAACGCCAAAGAGGCGATAGAGCAGGTCCTCCGGTACCTTGGCAATTTGTTCCATGGTGTAAATGCCGTAAGCAGCTAAACGATTAGCTATGCCATTTCCAATACGCCAAAAGTCTGTTAAGGGCATATGCTGCCACAGAGTTTTTTTATAACTTTCTTCATTTAAAGAAGCGATGAAGTTAGGGGCGTGTTTGGCCTGAATATCCAAAGCTACTTTGGCTAAATATAAATTAGTGCCAATGCCACAGGTAGAACGTACGCCCAATTCTTCTGTTATTTTAGCCATGAGAAAGAGGGCCATATTCCAAGGTGTAGTTTTATACAAAGGCAAGTAGGGTGTAACAGCAAGAAAAGCCTCATCAACGGAATAGACATGAATATCTTCTTTGGCTAAATAACGGAGGTAAATGCCATAAATAGCGGCAGCATAGTCTATGTATTTTTGCATACGGGGCGTAGCCATAATATATTTAAGATTTTTAGGAATTTCAAAGACACGGCATCTGTTTCTTACTCCCAATTTTTTGAGGGAAGGGGATACGGCCAGACAAATAGTTTTGTCGGAACGTTCAGGATCTGCTACTACCAGGTTGGTGGTCATAGGATCAAGACCACGTTCCACACATTCTACGGAAGCGTAAAAAGATTTTAGATCAATGCATAAATAAGCTTGTTCTTTCATGATGAATCACCTTTAAATCGTAGCAATAAGTCCAAACTTTTTTGGACATAGAGTAATTTGTACTCATAGTTTAAATCATTTTGTAAGAAAAAGCAAACAAATGTTCGTTAAAAAGGACAGACAAAAAAATAGCCTCTCTAAAAACTAGAGAGGCTAAAATTATAAGTATTTGATTATTGTTGTTGCTGTTGTTGCTGGTGTTCTGCAGCAGTTTCTTCTGTCCAGCAAGTGCAAAGCTTAGAAATTTCAGGATCTAAAACGTTAGCAGCGATGAATCTTGCACCATTAGTTTCTCTGTAATTGTTAGTTGCTTTCAGTACATATTTGAAACCAATGTACAACAACGGGATATTGGCATACACAATCAGGATGTTGGCCAAATCGGAGAAGGCCCACAGGTTACCTAAATCGTAACCGGCAATGTTTACGGTAATACCGAAAGCGGCAACGGCAAGGCATAACCAACGAATGAAGTTAATAAAGGATTTGCTCTTGCTAATACGGTTAGCTGCGATTTCCGGGAAGGTAATCATGCCGATTAAGCAGGTATAAGCAAAGAGGCAGAAGCACAAGGTCAATAAGAAGGTAACTACATCGTTAAAGGCAGTACCGGGAGTTAAGGTGGTAACGCTCATTAGATACTTAGGAAGTTTACCTGCCTTAGCCCAAGCGGTAGGATCAGCAGTCCAGGCGTGAGCCATAATTACGATGAAACCGGTCATAGTGCAAATAATATGAGTATCCAGGAAAACGCCGGCAGCAGCCAAAAGGCCCTGTTCACAAGGATGATCATCTTCAGCAGCGGCAGCAGACATGGTAATGGTACCTTGACCAGCTTCGTTGGACATTAAACCACGTTTTACACCTTGTACTAAAGCGGTACCGAAGAAACCACCGAAAATAGCTTCCGGCTTGAAAGCACCGGCAAATACAGCGGAGAAGAAATAAGGAATAGAATTGGCATTGATGACAATAAGAACAATGATGGTTGCTACATAAACCACAGCCATGAAAGGAACCATGGCGTTGGTTACAGCAGAAACTTTTTTAATACCACCGAAGGCTACTACGCCGGTGAAAACCATTAAAGCAACGGAGAAAAAGTAGGTTACGCCGGATTGGGTAGCTACTTTAGTACCGGTAGCAATGCTGTACATTTCTGTTAAGGAAGAAACTACATTGAAGCCTTGAGCAGGTAAGCAACCTAAAGCATAAAGAATGTACATGGCAGAAAGGAAAACACCAACAGCAGCGCTGTTACCAATCAGGCTGCGTCCGTAGAAGGGAAGACCACCAACGAATTCGCCACCCTTTTTTTCTTTAAAGAGCTGAGCCAGAGTACTTTCTACATAGGCTGTAGCCATACCGAAGAAAGCGGAAATCCACATCCAAAAAATAGCACCGGGACCACCTACAGAAATAGCACCGGTTACGCCTAAGATGTTACCGGGGCCTACACGCATGGCAGAGCTGAGCATGAAGGCAGCAAAAGGTGAAATACCGGTGGTAATATGTTTGCGTTCAGCTAGAAGCTTAATAGCCTCTTTCATATGAGTAACTTGAATAAAACCTAAACGAGCACTGAAATAAAAACCGGAACCAACCAAAACTATGATTGCTAGAGAAAAACTACCTAATAAAGGAATTGCTTTGTACGCGGCGATATTAGTCGGTACATCCCAAAAGAAATCTGATAACGGTCCAACAAACTTTAAAATGTTGTTAATCCATGCAAAAAGCTGTTCCACTAAAATTCCCCCTCAATATATTGTGTAAAATAAACTTATACGTTACATTTTAACACAATCTGAAGATAAATAAAGGAAAAATTACACTTTTTTCTTATTCTGGGAAAATGGTATAATGAAACAGTTAAAAGTGTTACTTTTTGGAGGCGTGTAGGAATATGAAATTTAATGAATTGCAAGAACTCATAGCAGTTGCAGCTAAGCAGAAAAAAGCTGATTTGGTTATTAAAAATTGTCAGTGGGTAGATGTGTATAATCAACAAATAAATACCGGTGATATTGCTATCTACAAAGATAAAATTGCCGGCATAGGCAAAGGGTATTCCGGAGTAGAGGAATATGATGCGGAAGGGATGTATGCTACACCCAGCTTTATTGAAGGGCATGTGCATATCGAGTCTTCCTATTTAAGTCCGGAAGAATTTGCCAGGATGGTAGTGCCGTTAGGTACGGGAACTATCATGGCTGATCCTCATGAGATAACCAATGTATGCGGTCTTACCGGTATTAAATACATGATGGACGCTGCCAAAAATACTGCTTTGGATGTCCGTTTTATGATTCCTTCCTGTGTGCCCTCTACGCCTTTTGAACATAGTGGTGCTACTATTACTTCCGAGGATATTGCCAAGCTGCTTCCTAAAAAAGAAGTGCAGGGTTTAGCAGAAGTAATGAATTATCCGGCTGTGGTACAGGGCGATTTAGACACCTTGAAAAAAATTCAAGCTACTCGTAAAGAAAAATTGATCATAGATGGGCATTCTCCTTGCTTAACCGGTGCCGGTTTAGCAGCCTATAAGGCGGCAGGCATTAGCACTGACCATGAATGCAGCAGTTTGGAAGAAATGCATGAACGTATTGCCATGGGCTTTTATGTTCTGTTGCGCAATGGTTCGGCAGGACGTAATTTACGGACCTTGGTGAAGGGCGTTACCAATAATAATTTTAGAAGATGCTTGCTTTGCTCTGATGATATTCATCCTCAGGATGTTTTTGCCAGAGGATATATTAACGGCGATGTGAGACTGTGTATTGAAGAAGGTCTTGCGCCGATGCAGGCCATCACTTTGGCTACCTTAAATCCGGCAGAATGCTATAGGCTTAGTGACAGAGGTGCGCTTGCTCCCGGTAAACGAGCAGATATTTGTTTGTGGCCTGATTTAAAATCTTTTGATGTACCTAATTGTGTTTGGTTTAAGGGACAACTGGTAGCGAAGAACGGCAAGTACTTGCCTTATTTAGCTAAGACGCCTATCGATCCTGTACGCAACACCATGAAGGTAGGAAACTTCAGCATAGACAAATTAAAATTCCATTTAAAAGCCAATAAGGTTATTACTATTGATGTCATTCCGGGCGAAATTGTTACGGAAAAAGGTGAAGCTACCATAAAGCTAGATGCTAAAGGCGATTTTGTTTTTGATCCGGCTCAAGATTTAGCTAAGCTGGCAGTTATTGAAAGACATCATGGCATAGGAACAGTGGGCTTGGCTCTTTTAAAAAACTTTGGCTTAAAACGAGGTGCCATAGCAGTTTCTGTTGCTCATGATTCTCACAACATCATTGTTTTGGGTACTAATAATAAGGATATGAGCAAAGCGGTGCGGGAACTTATAAAGATTGAAGGCGGCTTGGCCATTGCTTTAGATGGTAAAATTCAAATTTCCTTACCCCTACCCATTGCAGGCTTAATGAGCGAAAAAAGAGCAGACCAGGTACAAAAAGAGCTGGAGAAGGTTCATCAATTAGCTCATAGCGTATTAGGGGTTGGTCATCAGATAGACCCTGTTATGACTTTAAGTTTCATGTCTTTGCCGGTTATTCCTCATGTAAAATTGACTGATGAAGGTTTATTTGATGTAGATAAGTTTAATTTTATTAATATGGAAAATACGCTGTAGAGAGAAGTGTATTGAAGTAGTCGATTTTCCATAGGTATGCTATAATCTAAATACATTTATAACTGGGGGAGTGTGTAAGTATGGAATTCAAAGATGTTTTAGAAGAAGCAAGAAAATGTATGGGAAAGTGCAAGGCTTGTCCTGTTTGTAATGGTATGGCTTGTAAAAATATGATACCCGGTCCCGGTGCTAAAGGTGTTGGCGATACGGCTATCCGTAATTATGAAAAATGGCAGGAAATTCGTGTGGTCATGGATACTCTTTGCCAGAAAAAACCTGTTGATACTTCCTTGGAGTTATTTGGCAAAAAGTTTAAGTATCCGTTCTTTGCCGGTCCTGTAGGTGCTGTTACCAATCATTATAGTGACAAATATAATGATTTGACTTATAATGCTGTGTTGGTGCCGGGCTGTGCAGAAGCAGGGATTGCTGCTTTCACCGGTGATGGTGTGGATCCCACTGTTATGCAGGATGCTACCAAGGCTGTTGCAGAAAATGGTGGCCTGGGAGTTCCTACTGTTAAGCCATGGAACAAAGCTCAAATTGAAGAAAAGATGGCTTTGGTCAAAGCTTCCAATGCTTTTGCCGTAGCTATGGATATTGATGCAGCAGGACTACCCTTCTTAAAGAAGATTGTTCCTCCGGCTGGTAGTAAATCTGTAGAAGAAATGAAAGAAATTATTCAATTGGCAGGCAGACCTTTCATCATCAAAGGCATTATGAGCGTTAAAGGTGCTTTGAAAGCTAAAGAAGCCGGTGCCAGTGCTATCGTGGTTTCCAACCATGGCGGTCGTGTTCTGGACCAAAGTCCTGCTACTGCAGAGGTGTTGGAAGAAATTGTTGCCGCAGTTAAAGGCAGCATGAAGATATTCGTAGACGGTGGCATTCGCAGTGGTATAGATGTTTTCAAGGCTTTGGCTTTGGGTGCTGATGCTGTGCTTATTGCCAGACCTTATGTAATTGCAACCTATGGCGGTGGCAAGGAAGGCATTGCTCTTTATACCGCTAAAATAGGTGCTGAATTAGCAGATGCTATGGAAATGTGTGGCGCTGCCACCTTAAAAGATATTACTAGAGATATGGTTCGCAAATAAAAAGAAAGCAAGAAAGGGATTACCCGCGGTAAGGAGATTATTTGCTATGGAAAGCTTTTTGCAGAAATATAGAGGTGTTTCTCCCTATCAGGCCATTTCTTTAACTTTCGTGGCCTTGATAGCTTTTGGTACACTTTTGCTGATGCTGCCCATAGCCAGTAAAAATGGGTCATCCCTTTCTTTTTTGGATGCTCTTTTTACGGCTACATCAGCTTCCTGTGTTACCGGTCTTGTAGTGGTGGACACAGGAAATTATTTTACCACCTTTGGACAAATGGTCATTATCATGCTGATTCAATTTGGTGGCTTGGGTTTAATGACTATAGCGACTTTGTTTAGCATAGCCATTGGCAAGAAAATAGATTTGCAGGAACGTTTGAGAATTCAAGAATCTCTTAACGAATCTGAGGTTACCGGCGTAGTGAAAAAATGTTTGAAAATCATGCGCTTGACTATTTGTATAGAATTTATTTTTGGTACGATTTTAGCTGTACATTTTTATGGGATCTTGGGCCTTAAGGGAATTTATTTCGGCTATTGGCACGCCATCTCTGCTTTTTGTAATGCGGGATTTGACCTTTTTGGCAATTTTGATTCTCTCGTCAATTTTGTGCAGGATGGTACAGTAAATATTGTCATTACCTCTCTTATTATTTTAGGTTCCATGGGCTTCCCGGTAATAGAGGAGCTTGTGCATACTCCTAAGCTTTCTAAGCTTAGCCTTAATGCCAAAATTTCTCTGCTGGCTACGGCCGGTTTAATTATTGTGGGTACAGGAGTTTTCTATTTTCTGGAAAATGGCAATACTTTGGCTAATCTGGATAGTGGGTCAAAACTTTTGGCCAGTTACTTTCAAGCCGTTACGCCTAGAACGGCAGGCTTTAACACCCTGCCTCTGGATAAGCTAAGACCCGTAAGCATGCTCTTTGTTATCGTGCTGATGTTCATCGGTGCTTCGCCTGCTTCTACCGGCGGTGGTATTAAGACAACTACCTTTGCTGTCACAGTTTTAACTGTGAGAAGTCTCTTGCAGGACAAGCGGGAAATCGTAGTGTTTAACAGGCAATTGGATAATAGTTATGTTAGCAGATCCTTTGTTATTGTTTCTCTGGCCGTAGCGTGGGTGATAGCTGCTACTTTACTAGTAGCCACTTTTGAACCGGATGATTTGGCAGTAATCTTATTTGAAGTTGTTTCTGCTTTTGCAACGGTAGGTTTATCTACAGGCCTTAGCCAGCATCTATGTGCAGCTAGCAAGGTGGTACTGATTATTACCATGTATGCCGGCAGGGTTGGCATTTTAACCTTTGCCATGGCTTTGACAAAGAAGTATGCAGTAAATAGCATAAGATATCCTAAAGAAAAAATAATGATAGGCTAGGTGGATGTTATGTCTAACAAAAAACAATTTGTAGTGTGGGGATTGGGCAGGTTTGGTAGCAGCATTGCTCTGACTTTGACCGATTTAGGACATGAGGTCCTGGGTATTGATAACGTAGAAGAGGTAGTGCAAAGCCTTAGCAATCAGCTAACACATGTGGTGCTTTGTGACACCATGGACGAAGCTACTGTGGCATCTTTGGGCATACGGAATTTTGATGTGGGCATCGTGGGTATGGCAGATTTGGAATCAAGTCTGTTGTGCACCATGCTCTTTAAGGAAGCAGGACTTAAGACCATTGTAGCCAAGGCTTCTACACCGCTTCATGGCAAGATGCTGGAAAAAATTGGCGCAAGCATGGTTATTTATCCGGAAAGAGATATGGGCAGAAGAGTTGCGCATAATTTGGCTTCTCATAATATTCTGGACTATATCGAGCTTTCTGATGACATTAGTCTTATGGAACTATATGTTCTGCCCCAGATGGTGGGCAAAAGCATGGTAGAGCTAAATTTGCGTAAGAATTATGGCGTGAATGTAGTAGCCATAAGACATAAAGATGGTACGACCACAATCAACACAAGTCCTGAGGAGTTGTTTAAAGATGGGGATGTGTTAGTGGTTATCGGTTCAAAAGATTCAGTATTAACATTGGAGTCGGGATTAAAATGAGAGAAATAACATCTGTCCAGAATGCTCTGGTGAAAAAGATTGCAGAATTAAAACTTAAAAAGTTCCGTCAGGAAACAGGTACATTTTTCCTGGAAGGTAAAAGAGCGGTAGAAGAAGCTGTTCATGCCGACTGGGAAATAGAAAAAGTATTTTTTACTGTTCCTTATAAAAAAGTATGGACACAATTAGGTGGCGATGGTTTGGACTCCTATCAGGTTACTGAAGCAGTTATGGCCAAAATGTCTTCTACGGAAAATCCTCAAGGTATTGGTGCTGTAGTAAAAATCAAACAGCAGCCGGCTTTGACTGATTTTAGCTGGAAGCAAGGCTTGGTGCTGGTACTGGACGGAGTAAGGGATCCTGGTAATGTAGGTACGATTATTCGTACTGCTGATGCAGCAGGAGCAAAAGCAGTTATTTTGCTTAGTGAAACTGCCGAGCTTTTTAATCCTAAAGTAGTAAGATCTACCATGGGCAGCTTATTTCATCTACCTGTTTTTACGGACGTTACGAAGGATGAACTTCTTAATTGGTGTAAGGCTAAACAATTGCCTTTGTGGGTAACCTGCCTGGAAGGCTCAGAAAACTTATTTAAGGTAAGTTGGCCGGAGCGTACTGTTTTGGTCATGGGCAGTGAGGCACAGGGTGCTAATCCTGAACTTATTGCGAAGGCAGATAAAAAAGTAAGGCTGCCTATGGAAGGTAAGGCGGAGTCTTTAAACGTAGCAGTAGCAGCAGGTATTTGCCTCTTTGCAGGGCCAAGCTTCCGTTAAGTGGGCCTGTTTTGACAGTACTAAAATAAATGTGTTATAATACGATTTGTTACATATTAATATATGCAAAGAACAAGAGAGTATGTTCTAGGTAAGGCACAGAGATTGTGGCAGAGCTGAGAGCCACGACTTTAGTTAGGACAGAAGTTCACTTGGGAGCATTCCGGTTGAAGCAGTAGTAAATCGGACGTTAGCTGCGTTAAAGTAGATGAGTATAATGTAGGGTGGTACCGCGAAACCTTCGCCCCTTAATAGGGGGAGAAGGTTTTATTTTTTTAGGAGGCGTAAAGATGGATGACAAGTTGCAAGAACTGAGAGAGAAAGTCCACAAAGACTTTGAAAACGTAAAAAGTCTGGACGATTTAAAAGACCTCAAGGTTAAGTATTTGGGGAAGAAAGGTGCTTTAACAGAAGTGCTAAGGAGCCTTGGCTCTGTAGCTGCGGAAGAAAGACCTAAGCTAGGCAAGCTGGTTAATGAAATCAGAGTTAATCTGGAAGATAAAATTAATGACCGCTTAGCTTCCTTGGAAAAAGACCAATTACAGGAAAAACTGGCCAACGAAAAAGTAGACATTTCCTTGCCGGGCAGGAAGAAAGAATGCGGACATCTGCATCCTGTTACTTTAACCCTTAGGGAAATGAAGAGAATCTTCATGCGCATGGGTTTTGAAGTTTTGGAAGGGCCGGAAATTGAAAATGATTATTTCAATTTCGAGGCTTTGAACTTGCCTAAGGACCATCCTGCCAGAGATATGCAGGATACTTTCTATATTACTGAAGAATATTTACTGAGAACACAGACCTCCGGTGTGCAGGCCCGCGCTATGCAGGCTAGAGAACCTAACACTCCTATTAGAATGATTTGTCCCGGTACTGTTTACCGTAACGATTATGATGCCACGCATTCACCTATGTTCCATCAAGTAGAAGGTTTGGTTATTGATAAAAATATTGGCTTGGCTGACTTAAAGGGCACCTTGGAGCTGTTCTGCAAGGAAATGTTCGGCTCCGATGTTAAAATCAGACTTCGTCCCAGCTTCTTCCCCTTCACGGAACCTTCTGCAGAAGTAGACATCAGCTGTGTAATCTGTGGCGGCAAAGGCTGCAGAGTTTGCAAGAATTCCGGCTGGCTGGAAATCCTGGGCAGTGGCATGGTTCATCCTAATGTATTGAAGATGAGCGGCTACGATCCTGATAAAATGAGCGGCTTTGCTTTTGGCATGGGCGTGGAACGTATTGCCATGCTGAAATATGGTATTGATGATTTGCGTTTATTCTTTGAAAACGACCTGAGATTCGTACGTCAATTTAAATAAGGAGGAGATAAAATGTTAGCATCTATTAACTGGTTAAAAGAATATGTTGATATTAATGTTACTCCTCGCGAATTGGCTGATAAATTTACAGGAGTAGGCTTGGAAGTAGAAAGAGTCATTAATTTAGGGGAAGGCATTGAAGGGGTTATTACCGGTAAGGTAGAAACCATTGAGCGCCATCCTAATTCTGATCATCTGTGGATTTGCATGATGAATCTGGGACAACCGGAGCTGGTACAGATTTTGACCGGTGCTCAGAATGTGCATCAATATGATATGGTGCCTGTTGCAGTAGTGGGCTCCAAATTACCTAATGGCATGAAATTAAAACCAGCCAAAATGCGTGGCTTAGATTCTTTTGGTATGCTGTGCAGCGCTGAAGAATTAGGTATTGATGCAAAACTTTTATTGCCTGAACAACGTAATGGTATTTTCATTTTGCCTCCTAACACCCCTATCGGCGTGGACATTAAACCGGTGTTGGGCTTAGACGATGTTGTTCTGGATATTGATTTGACTTCTAACCGTGGCGATTGTTTTAATATGCTGGGTTTAGCCAGAGAAGCAGCAGCTCTCTTGGGCCAAAAGCTGAAAATGCCAGAGCTCAGTGTAGCAGAAAAAGCCGGTGGCAATCTCAAAGAAATGGCGACCATTAAAGTAGAAGCCAAAGATTTGTGCAGCCGCTTTGCCATGAGACTTTTGAAAAATATTAAAATTGCTCCTTCCCCGGATTGGATGCAAAATCATCTGCGGGCAGCAGGAATGCGCCCTATCAACAATGTAGTTGATGTTACCAACTATGTTATGTTAGAGCTTGGCCAGCCTATGCACGCTTATGATTATGATAAGGTTACTGACCATACCTGGATTGTCAGACGTGCGCAAGAAGGCGAAAAGCTTACTACCCTGGATGAACAGGTGCGTACTTTAAATCCTGATATGATTGTGATTGCCGATCCTAAAGAAGCTATTGGCTTAGGCGGTGTAATGGGCGGCTTGGCTACAGAAGTAACTAACCAAACTGTCAATGTCATGCTGGAAAGTGCTACCTTTAATGGTCCCAGCATTCGTCACACTTCTAAAGATTTAGGCTTGCGTTCTGAAGCTTCCCAACGCTTTGAAAGAGGCGTTGATACTGTTTTGAACCACAATGCTTTGGACAGATGCGCTAATTTGCTGGAGAACATGAATGCTTGCGAGACTGTAGCAGGCATTGTAGAAGATTACCCTGTAGAAGTTAAACCCCAGGTGATTAAGGTTACTGCAGCTGCTCTTAGCACTCGCATTGGTACTCCTATTGCCAAGAGTGAAATGCTGGATATTCTGCAAAAACTGGAGTTTGACGTTAAAGATGAAGACGGCGATAGCTTTAGTGTTACCGTTCCCTCCTGGCGTCCTGATGTTACCTGTGATGCTGATATCAGCGAAGAGGTTGCCAGATACCACGGCTTTGATAAGATTGCTTCTTCTCTGCCCAGACTGGGCTTGGAACAAGGTGGTCAAAAGGTTAGCGAAGATGTTAAGGATAGAATCCAAAATTACATGGTGGGAGCAGGCTCTAATGAAGTCATGACTTATAGCTTTATCCATGCTGATAATTTTGATAAACTTAAGCTGGCACCGGATGATTATCGTCGTAAGGCCGTAACCATCATGAATCCTTTAAGCGATGAATTCAAAACAATGCGTACCACTATGCTGCCCAGTATCTTAAAGACAGCTGCCTATAATTTAGCTCGTCAAAATACGCAATTGTCTATTTTTGAAGTGGCCAGAGTTTTCTTGCCCAAGGCTTTGCCTCTTACTGATTTCCCGGAAGAGAAAACCATGATGTGCGTGGCTTTAAGCGGCAGACGTAATAATCTGCAATGGAGCATGAGCAAGGACAACGTAGATTTCTATGATATGAAGGGTATCTTGGAAGGTCTTATGGAGGAGCTACAGATTACTGATTATAAATTAGTACCTACCACTGAACCGTTCTTACATCCCGGTACCAGTTGCAATATTGAGCTGGAGGGCAAAGTAATTGGCTTCTTTGGTGGCTTGCATCCCGATGTGCAAAAGGCTTTTGCCTTGGATTCAGAAACTTATGTTTTGGAAATGGCAGTAGAACCCTTGGAAGCTAAGGCTACTGTAGTACCTCACTATAAGCCTGTTCCGCAATTCCCCAGCACTTCCCGTGATATTGCCGTAGTAGTTCCCAGGGAAGTTTCCTGCGAAGAGCTGGAAGCTGTTATTCGTAAGTATGCAGGTAAGCGGTTAACAGATATTAAACTGTTTGATGTTTACACCGGCAAACAGGTGGCAGCAGGCAATAAATCTATGGCTTTTAACCTTACTTTCCAAGATAAGGAAAAGACTTTAAAGGATGAAGACATCGATGCTGTTATCAAGAAAGTAGTGGAACAGGTAGGAGATAGTTTTAAGGCAACCTTGCGTGAATAAAAAACATCTTGCCATATAAATTGTTTTATGATAATATTAATTCGCTGTCGGGTAATCCCGATGGAGTCGGCCCAGTAGTTCAGTTGGTTTAGAATGCCGCCCTGTCACGGCGGAGATCGTCGGTTCGAGTCCGTCCTGGGTCGCCAAATTGCGGAAGTAGCTCAGTGGTAGAGCACAACCTTGCCAAGGTTGGGGTCGCGAGTTCGAGCCTCGTTTTCCGCTCCACAGGAGTATAGTTCAATGGTAGAGCAACGGTCTCCAAAACCGTGGATCTGGGTTCAAATCCTAGTACTCCTGCCAATAAAAATTAAAGCCCACACCTTTTTAGGTGTGGGCTTTTTTTCTGTAAGAACGCTCATTTATTGGCGGATACTGCGTCATAACGGCGAAAGAGAGTTGTGGACATACGTAGGTTGTATAGTCCCCAACTCTCTTTCTTGTTATTCCTTGTCTCCGCCAATTCTGAGCGTTCTTTGGTTTTTGTGTTTCGCTTTTGTTATTCCTAGTCTACACTCCTTCTGCGCGGTCTTTTGTTAGTAATTGTCTCCACCAATTCTGAGCGTTCTTTGAGTGGTGCATATTAAATAAAATTTTTCTTGACAATTCATATAATAGTAGTATAGTATTAATTAACAATTAAAAAATAAAATTAAATGCAATGATCAAAACAAGTACATTGTACGAAGGCGCAAACAGAGACATGAGTCACCGGCTGAAAGCTCATGGACAAACCTGACACGATGGAATGCCTTTGAGAGCAGATTGGTTGAAACAAAAGTAGACCAACTCCGGATAGCTACCGTTAATAATTTGAGCTACAGTATATATTTGCGCTGTGAACAGAGTGGGACCACGGACCACCGTCTCTGTATGAGACGGTGGTCTATTTTTTATGAAAACGAGGGTTTAGGTAATGATTAAATTTGTGGATATCAGCAAAACTTTTACCGTAAAAAAACAAAAAGTTCAAGCCTTAAGTCATATTTCCCTGGAAATCAGCAAAGGGGATATCTTTGGAGTGATAGGTTTTAGCGGAGCAGGGAAATCTACTTTGCTGCGTATGGTAAATGCTTTGGAAAAACCCTCTACCGGTCAAGTCCTTGTCAATGGCGAAGACATAAACACCTTGAATATTACTAGATTAAGACAAGTGCGCAAACAAATTGGCATGATTTTTCAGCAGTTTAATTTATTGAATTCTAAAACTGTTTATGACAATGTGGCTATACCCTTGGTACTTAACAAAATGGCTCCTGAAGAAATTCACAAAAGAGTATTGGAGCTTTTACAATTCGTAGAGCTGTCCGATAAGACAGCAGCTTACCCCAACCAGCTCTCAGGTGGCCAGAAACAGAGAGTAGGCATTGCCCGGGCTCTTGCCACTAATCCTTCCATCCTTTTGTGCGATGAGGCCACCAGTGCCTTGGATCCTGAAACCACAGAAGCTATTTTAAAGTTGCTAGAGAAAATAAATAAAGAACTGAAGATTACTATTCTAGTGGTAACACATGAAATACATGTTATTCAAAGATTGTGTAATAAAGTGGCAGTTATGGAGAAAGGAAAATTAGTGGAAACCGGTTCTGTCTTGGACGTATTTGGTAATCCACAGCAGGATATGACCAAACGCTTTGTCAGAACAGTAATTCCTGATACCATTCCACCTAGCATTGTAGCGGCACTGCATAAGGAAAATAAGCCATTCAAGCTTTTAAAAATACATTTTCTGGGAGAGAAAGCTAAGGACAATGTTCTTTATCATATCAATAGATTTTTAGAAATAGAAACTAGTGTCATGTTTGCTTCCGTGACAGAGTTACAAAAAACCGTGCTAGGTGTTTTTGTGATTCAAGTAGTGGGAGAAGCAGAGAATTTTACCAAGGTAACCAATTATCTTGATGAACAACAATTACCTTGGGAGGAGGTGAGCATATGATTGATTTGGGGATCCCCATGAGCCAAGTAGTTTTGGCAGCGGAACAGACTATTTATATGGTAGCTATTTCTTTGGCAGCAGGTTCTGTTATAGCATTTATTTTTTCTGTAATTTTAGTGTTGACCAGACCTCATGGTATTTTGGAAAATCGATGTACGTATGCTGTATTTAATACCATTATCAATATCGTCCGCAGCATACCATTTATTATTCTCCTGGTTTTCATCCTGCCGGTGACTAAAGCCATAGTTGGCACCAGGATAGGCACAACTGCAGCTTTGGTACCCTTGATTGTGTTTATTGCACCCTATTTGACCAGACTTTTTGAAAATTCCATTTTGGAAGTGGATAAAGGCATTGTGGAAGCTGCTCAAGCCATGGGTGCTTCTTACTGGGAAATTGTCCGATATTTTCTTTTGCCGGAAGCTAAGGGCTCTTTAATTCTTTCTGTTACTACCGGAACTATTGGACTTATTGGGGCAACAGCCATGGCAGGAGCAATAGGCGCAGGAGGCGTAGGAGATTTGGCTCTGACCTATGGTTATGAAAGACTGAATTTTCCCTTGATGTTGTTTACGGTTATTGTTTTGATTGTTTTTGTACAAGCCATCCAATCGATTGGCAATCATTATTCCGCTAAATTGCGGAATCATTAAAAGGAAGAGGGTTATGATTATGAAAAATTGGCAAAAATTAGGAAGTTTGCTTTTAACACTAGTATTAGGAGCTGCTTTGTTCACTGGGTGTGGTAATACTCAAACTCAAAAAGCATCGGCAAAAAGCACAGCAGCACAAGGTACAGATAAAAAGAACTTAACATACAGCAAGTCTCAGGGGCCTTATTCTGACCTGTTTGAAAAAGGTGTTAAGCCAATCTTGGAGAAACAAGGCTATAAAATTACCGGTAAGGATATGTCAGATTTGCTACAAGCTGAAATTGCCTTAAATGAAGGTGAAGTTGATTTTAACGTAGAACAACATACTGCGTACATGAAGAGCTTTAATGAAAAGCAAAAAGGTCACTTAGCAGCTATTACGCCTATACCTACCGTACCGGCAGGTATTTTTCCAGGCTCTAAGAGTAAGCTTGACCAAATTCATGATGGCGCAACCATTGCAGTGCCTAATGATGCTGCGAACACAGCTAGAGCCTATGCCCTTTTGCAAAAAGCAGGCTGGATTAAATTAAATCCTAAGAAAGATTTATCCACTGTAACGCAACAGGATATTATAGAAAATCCTCATCATCTTAAATTTACGGAAATGAAATCTTTAAACATTCCTGCAGTTCGGTCTGATTTTGATTTTATAGTTATTACCGGTGCAATTATCTGGAATGCTAAGATTGATCCTGCTACGGCTTTGCTTAAGGAAGATATTTTGCCTCATTTACTTTTACAAGTAGTGGTACAAGATAAAAATAAAGATACCAAATGGGCTAAGGATATTGTGGCAGCATATCATTCCAAGGAGTTTGCTGATTACATGAAGGAGAATAATAAGGGGTTGTGGTTTGTTCCAACCAAATAAAGAAAGACCGCGCATTTAGGAGCGTATACGTTGTCATAACTGCAAGCGGGAGCTGCGGACATACGATTTTTGTATAGTCCTCAACTCCCGCTTTTGTTATTCCTAGTCTACACTCCTTCTGCGCGGTCTTTTACTTAGTAATAGTCTCCACCAATTCTGAGCGTTCTTTGGTTCATCTGTTTCGCTTTTGTTATTCCTAGTCTACACTCCTTCTGCGCGGTCTTTTACTTAGTAATTGTCTCCACCAATTCTGAGCGTTCTTTGGGTTGTGTGAAAGAGAGGAAAAAGCAGTTTGTTTGCCTAAGGGTGCCTTGCCGAGGACCGGCCAGAAATAAGTTCTGTCCGTAAAGCCGGCCGCATGGCACCAGCACCCGTGGCAACAAACTGCTTTAGTGCCGTTAAGGGACTTGCCAAAAGTCAAAAAGTCAAATATAATAGTAAGTGACGTTAGGAGGGACCATTTATGCAGAACGTTGCAGATGTTATAGAGAAATTTATTATTGGCGAATTATTTGAAGATGAAAAGGATTCCGTGGATGTACAGAGAAGGGAATTAGCTCAACAGCTTTCTTGTGCGCCGTCCCAGATTACCTATACGCTGACCACTCGTTTTACGCCGGAAAGAGGCTACGAAGTAGTTTCTAAACGTGGCAATGGCGGCTTTATCAGGATTATCAGGCTGCATACCATACCTGTGGAGCAGGAAGCTTTGCCGGAAGGCATGAGCGCAGAAGAGATGGTGGAAGCCTTGTTGGCTCATAAAATGATTACTGCCAGAGAAGCCAGACTAATGAATTACAACTTGGAGATTTTGGGAGATCATGTGACACCAAAAGATAAGTGTGCCATAGTCCGTAAGGCCTATGAACATATAAGTGAGGGTGAATAAGGTGGCAAAAACTAAAACGCAGTTCGTTTGTCAAAATTGCGGTTACACCTCTGCCAAATGGTTGGGCAAGTGTCCGGAATGTGGTATCTGGGATTCCTTGGTAGAAGAAACTATAGCTACAGAAAAAAACCGTTCTTTTTTACAGACAGATACTAAGGTACAGCCGACCACCATCAGTAAGGTGGCCAAGGCGCCGGTAAAGCGTCTGCCCACCGGCATCGGTGAATTTGATAGAGTACTGGGCGGTGGCATTGTGCCAGGTTCTTTGATTTTATTAGGCGGCGAGCCAGGTATTGGTAAATCTACCATTGCCTTGGATGTGGGCATGAAAATAGCCGGCGGTGGTTCTAAGGTACTTTATGTCTCCGGCGAAGAATCAGAAGCACAGACAGCCATGCGGGCAGAACGCTTAGGCAAGGCTTCAGATAATTTATTGATCATGACGGCTACGGACTTGGCGGCTATTCTGGTGCAAGCTGAAAATGTCAAACCACAGCTTTTGGTCATAGATTCCATTCAGACCATGTACAATGCTGAGCTGGAAACAGCAGCAGGCAGTGTGGGCCAGGTAAGAGAATGTACCGCTAAGCTCCTAAGATTTGCCAAGGCAACAGGTATTTCTGTTATTATCATTGGTCACGTTACCAAGGAAGGTAATATTGCCGGGCCAAGATTACTGGAGCACATGGTGGATGTGGTGCTGCAGTTTGAAGGAGAAAGATACTATGCTTTTCGGGTGCTGAGAGCCCTTAAGAATCGTTTTGGCTCTACTAATGAAAGCGGTATTTTCTCTATGGAAGAAGATGGCTTAAAAGAAATTCTCAATCCTTCCGGATTATTTCTGGAAGAAAAGGATGATATTGTTTCCGGGTCAGTTATTACTGCTGCCATGGAAGGTAACAGGCCTATTCTGGCAGAAATCCAAGGCCTGGTAGCCAGAACACCTTATGGCATGCCCAGAAGGACAGCTGTAGGTATAGATTTTAATAGGGTAAATATGCTACTGGCTGTTATGGAAAAGCGCTTAAAGCTGGATTTTGGAGCTTTGGATGCCTATGTTTGTGCTGTAGGAGGCATGAAACTAAAAGAACCGGCTGTAGATCTGGCCATTATTGCTGCTTTGTATTCAAGCTTAAGGGATAAACCTATTTCCAGAGGTGTCATGGTGCTGGGAGAAGTGGGCCTTACCGGCGAACTGCGGCGGGTAGCTTCTGCCCAAAGAGCTATTAAAGAGGCGGAAAAATTAGGCTTTAAGAAATTCATTGTGCCTTGGGGGAGCTGCAATAGTACCAGAGGACTTCCTGCTGGAGTTGAGCAGGTTAAAACGGTGGGAGAAGCCCTAAATTTGTTGTTTAAATAAAAAATAAAATTTTGTATTGACAGCATATAGTGATAATGTTACAATAAATGTTTTTGACACGCCCGCTTTTTTATGCTAAAATGTTAGCAGGTGATTTTTCGGCTAATAAGATATCAGTCTTTAGCATAAGATGTAACGGAGGAAATGGGCATGTTTGCAGTTGGCGACAAAGTAGTGTATCCCATGCATGGAGCTGCGATAATTAAAGATGTGGAAAAGCGTAAGCTGGATGGGGCAGATACCAACTACTTTATCCTAGAAATGCTTTCCAGCGATATGAAAGTCATGATCCCTGCCAATAATCTGGAACGAGTGGGAGTCAGACATATTGTAGCTAAAAGTATGCTCACTAAGGTAGAGAAGGTACTGAAAGACCGTCCTGTTAATCACATGAAGGAAATTACCTGGAACAGACGGTTTAATATTTATGTGGATAAGCTAAAAACCGGGGATATTTTGGAAGTGGCTGATGTGGTAAGAACATTGGCTGTGCAGGAAGAGGACAAAAAGTTGTCCACCGGAGAGCGCCGACTCCTCAATACCGCCAAGCAGATTCTTCTCAGTGAAGTAATGCTGGTGAAAAAAGGTACTATGGAGAAAGTTGAGGATTGGCTTACAAAATTCTTTAAAATTCAGGGAAAATAGGGAAAAATGAGATACAATTAGGAAAGTATTTCATTTTTCCCTATATTTATGCCTCAAATTATAGTAAAATAATATAATAGGGTAAAAAGGAGGTGAAAACATGTTAAGAAAAGTAATGAAGTCACTTACGGTGTTTGTTTTTGCCATTGTGGGATTTTTATTGGCAGAAGGCGTTGCTGTACCGCTTATTGATTATGCCAACGCCAAAGGTATAGTAGGAGGATTTATCAGCTCAACTGTATTAAATGTGCTTATTGATATAGGAGGCGCGCTATTCTTCGGCTTTATAGGAATATTGCTAGGACCTATCCTGGTAGATTTTATCATGAAGGCCATAGAAATGATTTCCGCAAAATTAACCAAGCTGCCTACTGTAGATATTTTTATCATGGCCTTGGGAGTAATCATTGGCTTGATAGTAGCAACTCTTTTGGGCACAGCCTTTTCCAAGCTTCCCATCGTGGGACCATACATAACCTTGATCTTAAGCGTTATTGGCGCTGTTGTAGGTGCTAATGTAGCTGTAAATAAGAGCGATGAAATTATTTCGTTATTTTCCAGACTGAAAGTTGTTAGACCTTCTTCCGAAGGTACTAAAAAAGCTGTCAGTCGCGCCGATTCCAGCAATTATAAGATGCTTGATACTAGCGTTCTTATTGATGGCCGCATCGTTGATGTTATTAAGACAGGGTTCATGGAAGGAACAATCGTCATTCCCCACTTTGTTCTGGAAGAGTTGCAGAAGATTGCAGATTCTGCTGATACTCTGAAAAGGAACAGAGGTAGGAGAGGATTGGACATTGTGAAAGCTATCCAAGCCAACAAGCTGGTGAAGGTAGAAATAAGCGATGTAGACTATGACGATATCACAGAAGTAGATACTAAGCTCCTGCGCTTGGCCAAAGAACGAGGCGGGGTAGTAGCTACCAATGATTTCAATTTGAGCAAGGTGGCTGATATTCAAGGCGTTCGCATCTTGAACATCAATGATTTAGCCAATGCTTTGAAACAGGCAGTGCTGCCTGGTGAAGAAATGCAAATTTTCCTGGCCAAGGAAGGCAAGGAACCCGGGCAGGCCATTGGTTATTTGGACGATGGCACTATGATTGTTGTAGAAAGCGGTAAGCGATCTGTGAATTTCACGGTACCGGTTATCGTTACTTCCGTGTTGCAAACTTCAGCAGGAAGAATGATTTTCGCAAAGCTAAAATAAGCAGGGTGAATATATGGACAAGCTTATAGTAATCGTAGCGGCGGCAGGACAAGGTAAACGAATGGGCCTTGGCAAGAACAAGGTTTTTGTTTCTTTGGGTGCCACGCCCCTTATTATAAAAAATTTAACAAATCTAGCTGCCGTAGAGAACCTAAACAAGGTTCTTGTTGTAGTAGGTAGCGGTGAAGAAGAAACCATGGCGGGGCTGCTTAAACAATACAGTCCCCGCTATTTCCCTGACCTTGACTGGCAGGTTGTAACCGGTGGCAAAGAAAGGCAAGATTCCGTACAAAATGCTTTGGCACAAATTACAGAACAGACCGGCTGGGTAGCAGTCCATGATGGGGCAAGACCCTTTGCTGATGCTGCCATGTTTGCCAGAGTCTGGGGAGCTGCTAAGGCTACGGGAGCTGCTATTGCAGCTGTGCCTTGTAAGGATACCATTAAGATTGTAAATAGTCAGGAGCAGGTAACGGCTACTCCGGTTCGCTCAGAACTAAGAGCTGTGCAAACTCCACAGATCTTTCGCTTAGATATTTTGCGTAAGGCCTATGAGGAATTGACTAAACATCCTGAACCGGTAACAGATGATGCTACTTTGGTAGAGAAACTAGGCATTAAGGTACAGATAGCCATGGGTTCTTATAGTAATATTAAAATTACCACTCCCGAGGATCTGATGAAAGTTAAGGAGACTAAAATGCAAATAGGCAGTGGCTTTGATGTACATTGTTTAGTACCGGGCAGAAAGCTTATCCTTTGTGGTGTGACCATTCCTTACGAAAAAGGTCTGGAGGGACACTCCGATGCTGATGTAGCTGTCCATGCCTTAATGGATGCCATGCTGGGAGCAGCAGGGTTGGGAGATATTGGCAAATTCTTCCCTGATAACGATCCTGCGTATCTTAACGCTGATAGCATGAAGTTGCTGGCTGAAGTAATCGGGGTGTTAAAGGAAAAAGGCTGGCAGGTAAATAACGTAGATGTTACTGTAATTGCCCAGGCGCCTAAGCTGGCACCTTACAGAGTAACCATGAAAGATAATTTGATGAAGGCATTGAACTTGCCTGAAGATGCGGTGAATGTGAAAGCTACCACCACGGAAAAGCTTGGTTTTACCGGACGGGGCGAGGGCATTGCAGCAGAAGCAGTCGCAAGTTTAAATAAAGTGAATTAAAAATTCTTGGAGGCGTGACCATGGAAAAGGAAATAAGAGTAAGATTTGCACCAAGTCCCACCGGACCCTTTCACATCGGAGGAGCTCGTAGTGCGTTGTTCAATTGGCTGTTAGCTCGTAAATTAAACGGCAAGTTAGTTCTGCGCATTGAGGATACAGATAGAGACAGATCAAAACCTGAATTTGAAGAAAACATCAAAGCCGCTTTGCGCTGGCTTGGTATTATGTGGGATGAAGGCGTTGATGTAAACGGACCATTTGGCCCTTATAGACAAATGGAAAGATTGGATATTTATAAAAAATATACCGATCAGTTATTAGCAGAAGGCAAAGCCTATTATTGCTATTGCACTCCTGAGGAGCTGGAAGCAGAAAGAGAAGCTTTAACTGCCAAAGGCATGATGCCTCGTTACATGGGCAAATGCAGAAACTTAACTCCTGAACAAAAGGCTAAGTACGAAGCAGAGGGCAGAAAGCCTACAATTCGTTTCCGTGTACCGGAAGGCGTAGATTTAACCTTTAAGGATTTGGTACGTGGAGAAGTACATTTTGATTCTGATGGCATCGGCGACTTCGTTATTGTCAAAGCTGACGGTATTCCTACCTACAACTATGCTGTAGTAATTGATGATTCCCTGATGCATATCACTCATGTAATTCGCGCCGAGGAGCATTTGTCCAATACTCCAAGACAATTATTGGTGTATGATGCTCTAGGCTTTGAACGTCCTGAGTTTGGTCATATTTCTTTAATCCTGGGTAAGGATAAAAAGAAAATGAGTAAGCGCCATGGTGCTACTTCTGTAGATCAATACAGACAGCTTGGTTATTTGCCACATGCTTTGGTTAATTTCCTGGCTCTCTTAGGCTGGGCTCCTACTGATGAAAAAGAACTGTTCACCACGGAAGAATTAATTCAAGCCTTTAACATGGATCACGTAGCTAAGAATCCTGCTGTATTTGATATTGAAAAACTAAACTGGATCAATGCTCAGTATATGAGACAGTTAAGCGATGATGATTATATTGCCATGGCTATTCCGCATATGAAAGAAGCCGGCTATATGACCGGAACAGAAACCGGAGAGAAGCTGGAGTGGCTCAAGAAAGTCATCCTTACTGCTAAGACACAGGCTGAGTATGGTGCTCAAATTCCTACTCATACAGCATTTTATTTTAGCGATGATTTTGACTTTGAAACAGAAGAAGCTAAGGCTGTTCTTGCCGAAGAAACAGTACCTTTGGTCATGAACGAATTCTTAACACAGCTAGCTGCTGCCGATATTGTGGATGGACCTAGTGTAAAGGCTATCTTCAAGGGTATTCAAAAGGGCAACAAGCTTAAAGGCCAACAGGTTTATATGCCTGTACGTGTAGCATTGACAGGTAATCAACACGGACCTGAGCTGGTAGAAATGATTCCTCTGCTGGGCAAGGAACGTACTAAGAAGAGAATTATGGCTAGTCTCACCAAGGCTGGTATAAATTTGGAGGGAAAATAAGATGACTATCAAGGTATACAATACCTTAACTAAGAAAAAAGAAGACTTTGTTCCTATTCAGGAAGGCAAAGTAGGCATCTATGTCTGCGGTGTTACTCCTTATAATCACCCTCACATTGGTAATGCCAGACCTTTCGTGGTATGGGATGTTATCAAAAGATTTTTGGAACATGAAGGCTACGATGTGACTCATGTCCAAAACTTTACCGATGTGGATGATAAAATCATCAACAAAGCTAACGAAGAAAAAGTTACCTGGGATGTTATTTGCAATCGTTACATTGACGCTTATTTTGAAGTAATGGATAAGCTTAATGTTAAACGTGCCCACATTTATCCTCGAGTTTCTGAACATATCCCTGATATCATTCAAACTGTACAAACCTTAATCGACAATGGTTATGGCTATGTAGTAGATGGTGATGTTTATTACAGGGTAGAGAAGTTTAAACATTACGGCGAATTATCAGGCCGTAATCTTGAAGACATGCAAGCTGGTGCCAGAGTTGATGTAGATGAGCGCAAAGAAAATCCTATGGATTTTGCTTTGTGGAAGGCTGCAAAACCTGGTGAACCTTCCTGGGATAGTCCCTGGGGCAAAGGTCGTCCGGGCTGGCATATTGAATGCTCTACCATGAGCATGAAGTATTTGGGCAAGACCTTTGATTTTCATGGCGGCGGCAGTGATTTAATATTCCCGCACCATGAAAATGAAATAGCACAATCCGAAGGCTGCAGTGGTTGCCATCCTTTCGTGCACTATTGGGTGCACAACGGTTTCATTACCGTTAACGAGGAGAAGATGAGCAAGTCTCTAGGCAATTTCTTTACTGTGCTAGATATTCTGAAACAATTTGAACCGGAAGTAGTGCGTTTCTTTATTTTAAATACTCACTACAGAAGCCCCTTGGATTTTAGTGATGATAGATTAAAAGAAGCTAAGAAAAACCTGGAGCGTCTAACTACTGCTAAAGCTAATCTTAGCGAATTAAGCAAGATCATCTCTGTTGGACCTACCAAGGAAAGCCTGGAGAAGCGTGCAGCTGTAGCGAAGATTCGCGAAGACTTCATGGATGCTATGCGTGATGACTTTAATACTGCTTTGGCAATTAGCTATATCTTCGCCCTGGCTAAAGAAATTAATATTTACCAACAAGCAGTTGCTGCCGGGACTACTAAACCGGATGGTAAACTGGTAGACCAAATGAACAAGGTGTTTACAGAGCTGACCGGTATTATCGGTATCTTAGAAGACAAGGGTGCAGCTGCTCCTGCTACTGCAGAAGAAGTTGACGAAACCAAAGCTATTGAGGCTAAGATTGCTGAGCGTCAGGAAGCTAGAAAAAATAAAGATTATGCTAAGGCTGATGCTATCCGTAAGGAATTGGCAGACAAGGGCATTATTTTGGAGGACACCCCGCAAGGAATACGGTGGAAAAAACAGTGAAATTTGAGCAATATCAAGCTATCAAAGCACATGCCTTAGAGCTGTGCGGACAAGGCAAGGAATTAGAAGATCCTAAAACTTTAAATCCTATTCTTCTGGCTTATATAGGAGACGTGGTTTTCTCTCTCTATGTGAGAATGAGGCTATTGCCTACCAGTGGCCAGGTTAGGGTAATTCATGACCTGGATGCCAAAATAGTTTCAGCTAAAATGCAGTCCATTGCCATGGATGCCTTGGAGGAAAAACTTACTCCTGAAGAACTGGCAGTAGCTAGGCGAGGTCGCAACACCAAGTCTCAGGTGCCTAAAAGCGCTACTGTCCGGGAATACAGACAAGGTACTGCTTTTGAAGCTTTAGTTGGTTATTTGTTTTTAATGGAACAAACTAAACGGGTGGAGGAGATTATGGATTTTTCCTTTGACCTGATAACGGCTAATATGAAAAGAGGTAAAACAAATGATGAACGTAAAATTATTAAGGTATACACCGGAACCTGATAAAACCGTAGCTATGAGTGCCAGACTTTGCTATTCTCCTATTGGTGCAGCTGAGCTGGAGGATAAGCTAAGCGATGAGCAGATTGCTAAGCTAGTAAAGCAACTGGCTAGGATGGGACATGTTTCTACTTTTGAGCATGTTACCTTTACCTTCGCTATTGAAGGCATATCCCGGGTTTGCACTCACCAATTAGTACGTCATCGTATTGCATCTTACTCTCAACAATCGCAACGTTATGTTAAGGAGCATGATTTTGAGACTATTACGCCTCCCAGCATTGCCGCTAATCCTGCTGCCAAAGCAAAGTTTGATGCTTTGTGCAAGGAGATTCAGGATGCTTACAATGAGTGGACAGATGCAGGAATCTTGGCAGAGGATGCTCGTTATATTTTGCCTAATGCTGCTGAAACTAAAATTGTAGTAACTATGAATGCCAGAAGCCTATTGCACTTCTTTGAACTTAGATGCTGTAACAGAGCACAATGGGAAATTAGGGAAATGGCTAACAAGATGAGAGAGGAAGTCAAGAAAGTAGCTCCTATCATATTCATGAATGCAGGACCTACCTGCGAAACTTCCAGAACCTGTCACGAAGGCAAGATGAGTTGTGGCAAGCTTGACGCTTTGTTAAAAGCTGATGCAGAAAAAAATAAATAAGAAGAAACAACACAATTTCAAATAAAAATAAGTTGACACTATGTAAATACATCTATTATTATGATACTAAGATGATGATAATTTCTATCCGTTGCCGACTCTGGTTTATGCTTGAGGGAGTCCTGGTACGCTAGAAGGCTTAGTGGCTTTATGCGATTTAAATTTAGGCTCTCTTTGGCTTAGATACCTTGCTGTTTGTAAGGTGTCTAATCAGAGAGAGCTTTTTTGTTGTAATTGCTTGTATAACGTTGTTACTTGTTTTGAAATAGTAGTTGAAAATATGTTGCTTATTACAAAACGACAAAATCAACGTGCCTGTTATTATGTAAAATTATAATTCAAAATCGTCTGATAGCGCTCAACTTACCTTAATGGTTATATTCCTTTTGGTATAAGTAAGAGCGCTCTTTTTATAAAGAAAGGAATGGTGAAAAATGGATAAAATTATATTTCCTAAAAACTCATTGTTTTTAGTAACTGGTGGTGCAGGATTCATTGGCTCAAATTTATGTGAAGCTATTTTACAAATGGGATATAAAGTAAGATGCGTGGATGATTTTTCAACAGGCCGTATAAATAATATTAGAGAATTTTTTCAAAATAAGAATTTTGAACTTATAAAAATGGATATTAAAAATTTTCAAGCTTGTAGAAAAATTTGTAATGGTGTTGATTATGTTTTGCACCAAGCTGCTTGGGGAAGTGTTCCAAGGAGTGTCATGCTACCACATTTTTATGCTGAAAATAATATTATGGGAATAATAAATATGCTAGAAAGCGCGAGAGAAGCAAAAGTTAAAAAGTTTGTTTATGCAAGTAGTTCTTCAGTATATGGAGATGAATCAACATTACCTAAGAAAGAAGGAATGGAAGGAAACCTGCTTTCACCATATGCGGTAACAAAAATGGCCGCGGAAGAATACGCAAAACAATATTACAGACATTACGGATTGGATACATATGGCCTAAGATATTTTAATGTTTTTGGAAGAAGGCAAAATAGTAATGAATATGCAGCAGTATTACCAAAATTTATAACAAGGCTTTTAAAAAATGAAGAACCAATAATTATGGGAGATGGTAGCCAGTCAAGAGATTTTACTTATATAGATAATGTTATTCAAGCAAACTTTTTGGCTTGTAAAGCTCAATCTATATTTGCCGGGGATGTTTATAATATTGCAGTTGGAGAAAGGAAAACGATAATTTCTCTTTACAATGATTTGGTAAAGTATTTAAGAAAAGATATTAAGCCAAAATTTAGTAATGAGAGCAAAGGTGATATAAAACATAGCTTAGCAGACATAACTAAAGCAAAGCAGGCATTGAAATATAATCCACAATATGATTTTGCTCAAGGAATGAGATTAACGGTTGACTGGTATAAAGAAAACTTAATGTAAAAATTAAATAAAAATTTAGCTTTAAGAAAGGCAACTTTTATGATTACAAATACATATATACAAACGCACATTGAAGAAACTAAAGAATTACTAAAAAGGAGAAAAATAAATATAGATGTAAATGAGTTCGTTAACATTTGTCAAAAATACGGTACAAAGTTAAAAATGTTGGATGATTTACGTCATAGACAAAAGAGTATACAAGATATTACAAAAGCAAAACAAAATAAGGAAGAAATAAGGAAAATAAAAGTAGAAGTTAATGAGTTGTTTGAAAAAAAAGAAAAAATATTCCAATGTTTACCAAATAATCTAGCTGAACATACACCAGATGGGAACAGCGATAAGGATAATAAAGAATTACGCAAAGTTGGGTTATTGCCAGAATTCTCTTTTACACCAAAAACACATGACAGCATAGGATCATTGCTGGGAATCTTAGACTTAAAAAGGGGAGCAAAGGTTTCAGGTAATGGATTCTATTATTGGTTGGGAGATGGTGCAATATTAGTAAATGCACTGTATAGATTAGCAGAGGATATGCTGATAACAAAAGGATTTGAGTTGGTTCTACCACCAGTTTTTGCGAAAGAAAGGACATTTTATGGTACTGGCTATTTTCCATTTGCTGTAAAAGAAAATTATAAAATAGAAGGCAAGGATTTATATCCAATAGGAACATCAGAACAAACTCTTGTTGCATTACATGATAATGAAATATTGCAATCAGAAGATTTGCCACGCTGTTATACAGCCTATACGCCATGCTTTAGAATAGAGGCTGGTTCGGCAGGGAAAAAAACACGAGGTGCTTTTCGCGTACATCAATTCCATAAAATTGAACAGATTATTTTTTGTGAGCCAAAAGATTCTGAGAACTGGCATCAAAGGTGCTTGGAAAACTGCGAGGAATTGATGGCAAAGCTTTGTATACCATATAGAGTTGTTCGGGTATGCGTGGGAGATATGGGAGCACCTGGATTTAAGAAATATGATGTGGAGGCTTGGTTTCCAGGATATGGTGAATACAGAGAAACACATTCTGATACTAATTTGACAGATTTTCAAGCATATAGGTTTAATATTAAATACCAAAGTAATGATGGTAAAAAGGCATATCTGCATACGATTTCCTCAACCATGGCCACAGACAGAATAGTACTGGCTATATTAGAGAACTTTCAACAAGAAGATGGAAGTGTACTAATTCCAAAAGCATTGTGGCCATATACATATGGAAAAAAAGTAGTAAAAAAAGAACAATGGAAACAATCAAGGTTGGAATAATAGGATGCGGATATGCTGGAATAAGATTCTTAAGAACATTTTTGTTGAGAAAAAAGTTGAACTTAGACATAGAAGTTAATGCTGTTTGTGATAATAATCCAGATAATTTGAAGTTGCCAAGAAGATTGAATATACCGGTTTACTTAAATATATCAACTATGTTTCTTAATAAAAAATATGACATTATTGTCGTAACAACTAATGAAAGATGGCGTTTTAGTGTACTTAAAGAGTTGCTGAAATATAAGGGACGTTTTAAAAGAATAATAAGTGAAAAGTTATTAACTGAAAAGTTGGAACAAGCAACATATTTGCTTAAATTTTATGAGGAACATGAAATTTCAATACATTTTGTTGAACGATGCAGTTTAATTATTGTTGAATTATTTGAATGGATTCAAGCTAATAAGCTATATGTTCGACGTGCAGATTTCTTTTGGGGTAAAGAAAGACTATTTGACCATAGACCGACAATTGGTGTTATATCTGAAATGTCACACCCAATTGACGTAATTTTAACATTAGCCAACCAATACAAACATAAAAAATTTAAACTAATAAATGGAACTTATTCGTTTAGCAATTACTCTTGCCTGGATAATTATCTGCTAGAGACTGCCTGCATTCAAATGAAAATTGGTGAAAACCTATATGTTTGTGGTTGTAGTTCATTTTTGTTGGCAGAACGGGAAAGAAGGATAAGTATATATTTATCAAACAATGAGGATGGGAACATTAGCTATATAGCACGTTTAAAATTCGACCAGCCTTTTTGGAATAATGATATGTATTCTGTTTATAAAATAAAATCAAAGCTTTGCACAAAGGAAAAAATGGAAGTTGTTTTTAACAAAAATAATACTATGAATAAGGAAAATGTTTTAACAGATAAGATGCTGCAATTTGTTAATGTGAATATTGATGAAGTAAGAAATAATAATGCACATCAAAATGTATTTATAGCAAGGCTAAGTCAAGCATATTTTGTTCAAGAAATAGTAGATGCAATTTTATTGGATTCTAATAAAAGAGGAGTACAATTACCAAACTTTTGTGCACGAAATAAAAGTAACAATTTACGGGACATTTATGAGGAGAAAATGTTTAACGTTATACAAAATGATTCAATGAATAAAAATATCGATTTTAAGGAGAAATAATTGTGAGCACCTCAGTTGGATTGATTGGGTGTGGAAAAATGGGATACGGATTAGGCAGGTCATTGCTTAGAAAAAACTATAAACTATATGTTTTTCCACACCATAATATGACTAAAATAAATTTGCTTAAGAACCAAGGAGCGATAGTGTGTGAATCTATAAGAATGATGACGTCAGAGTGTAAAGTAATTTTAATGTCTTTACCAAATGTGGAAACTATTCAAGAGATTATTTTCGGAAAAAATGGATTAGCTAATTTTGAAAATAAACAAAATATAATAATTGATACATCAACATCAAGTTATCTGGCGACAAAAGAAATATGCAGAGAATTAGACGGTATAAAAGTAAAATATATTGATGCACCACTAATAGGCAATCCAATAGAAGCAGAAATGGGAAAGCTGACAACAATTGTAGGGACTGAACAAGGTGCTTCAAAAACGGTTGATCAAATTATTAAATCTTTTAGTAAAAATGTTATTTATGTTGGAAAATCAGGAGAGGGGCAAAAGTTAAAACTGCTATGTAATTTTGTATGCATGTCTTTTGCCCTAATTGTTGAATTTGCATTGTCTTGTGGGAAACAAATCAATGTTGATTTACAACAGTTTGACAGAGCGATGTCTTGCGGAACTAATTATGTAGCAACTATACCTATGATGCTTACATGGCTAAGAACAAAAGACACAAATATACTGGATTTTTCAATAAAAAATGCAGCAAAAGATTTACATTATTTTTATGACATGATAAACAATCTAAAAAATAAAAATGAGTTTGTAAGTATTTTGAAACTATATGAATCAGTATCAATAAATGAAAAATTTAAAAACAAAACATTACCGTTTTTATTTGTATATTTTCAAAATTTTGAAAAATGAATAAGTGAAGAATGTTAAGGAGGAGGAACTTTGAATAAATTTATAATAACAAATAGTATGATTAATCTTATTGATTTTATAAAAGCGGCCAATGATTTTTCGTGTGTAATTAGCTATGATGAAATTGTAAGAAAACAAATAATCGAATCAAGACAGATACTAGAAGACCTCGTGGAAAACGGCAAAATAATTTATGGGGTTAATACTGGAATGGGCGGTTTTGTAAACTTTTTAGTTCCAACAGAGCACGCAGAAAAATTGCAAAACAATCTTTTGCAATCCGTTGCAACAAACGTCGGAGATTATTTTGACGATTACATTGTAAGAACTATTATGTTGGCTAGATTGATTTCACTATCAAAAGGAGCATCGGCTATTTCAATAGAAAACTTTGAAGTATTATTAAAAATGATCAATGCTAATATATTGCCATGTGTTCCAACAAAAGGATCGTTAGGAGCAAGTGGCGATTTAGGACCGCTTGCTTTTATTGCTTTGGCTGGAGTTGGTAAATGGAAAGCTAAATATAAAGGAAAAATCGTCCCAGGAGATGTGGCATTAAAACAGGCCGGAATAAAACCAATGTGCTTGCATTACAAAGAGGGATTAGCATTAGTTAACGGAACATCGGCAATGGTAGGATTGGCTACCAATGTATACAATTCAGCTTATAATCTGTTGCAATATTATGAGTATATTTCGGCATTGACGTTTGAAGGGCTGCAGGCTACGAAAGATCCTCTAAATCCAGTTGTTCATAAAATGAAAAAGCACAAAGGACAACATTATTTTGCGAAAAAGGTTTGGGACATTTTATGTGATAGCACATTAGCAACAAATGAAAGCGATAGAGAATTATCTATTCAAATGTATAACGAACACGAGGTCAAGGGAGTAAAGGAGCAAATAGAAGATGCATACTCATTACGATGTACACCACAAATACTTGGACCGATTTATGATAGCATGGAATTCATTTGTGAAATTTTACAGAACGAGCTGAATTCTGTCAGCGATAATCCTTTAATTATTACTAGTGAGAAGAGAGCTTTTCATAACGGTCATTTTCATGGGCAATACATTTCAGTAGCAATGGATATTCTTTCAATTAATTTAACTACATTAAGTAACTTATCAGATAGGCGCATCGACAGATTTATGGATAAAAATAATAGCAATGGCTTACCGCCCTTTTTATGTAAGGAAGAGCAAGGACTCAGAATGGGATTGATGGGCGGGCAATTTATGAGCACATCAATTACTGCTGAAAATAGGGCACTATGTGTTCCGTTGTCAATACAAACATTACCATCTACAGGAGATTTTCAAGATATTGTTTCTTTTGGACTTATTGCCGCTAGAAGATGTTCAGAAATATTGAACAATGTAATATATGTAATCAGTTTTGAGGTTCTATGTGCTTGTCAGGCTGTTGAAATGCGAGAAACTAATAAAATGTCTTACTTTACTCATGCATTATTTGAAGAAATTCGTAAAATAGTGCCGTATTTAAAACAAGACATTACTATTAATCCGTATATTGAAGCCATTCATAAAATGTTTTCTGACAATATTCTTCTTAATAAACTGAAAAGAATAGAATATGAGCGTTCAAGATGAAAAAGAAGATTTTGTTTTGTGGAAATGGGATGAGCGCAGAAATATTAAAGGAACTTCATAAAATGTTTTCTGTGTGTGTTATTACGGAATTTATTCATGACAATGGACTTAAATATGCTGATAAGGTAGTTTTTGCCAATACTAAAAATTATAGGGAGGCATTAGAAACTGCTAAAAAGGTACATAAAGAAGGTTTTAACTTTGATGCCGTCCTAAGTCTTTGCTGGGATTGCCCAATGTCTGTTGCAGCGATTGCTGAAGAATTTAATTTATTTGGCATATCGTTTGATGTTGCTAAAAATTCTACAATAAAATCACTACGATCAAACTTATTTCAAAAACATTGTGTTCCAGCACCAAAATATTGCTTGTGTAAAACATTTTTAGATGTTATTGATGCTATTAATAATATCGGCTTGCCTGTTGTTTTAAAACCAATAACGCAGTCATCGTCTAAAGGTGTAATTTTAGTAGAAGATATGGAATATCTTGCTTCTGCATATAGATATTGTTTAAGATTTTCGGGAGACAATCAGGTACTAGTTAATGAATTTATAAAAGGAACTGAATTTAGCACAGAAGGATTAATGGTGAATGGAGTATTTCATCTTACGGGGATATCGGAAAGACTTTTTCATTATAAAAAATATAAACCATTTTTTGTAGAAATAGGCGATGTAATGCCGGTCAAATTGAATAAAGAAGAAGTTGAGTTGTTTAGAAAGAATACAGAAAAAGCTGCATTGGCTTTGAGTATTGATAAGGGTATTGTAAAAGGTGATTTAATTTATACTAATGAAAAGAAGATAATTATTCTTGAAATTACACCAAGATTGGGAGGACCGCGTTTTGGCACTGAAATGGTACCATTAAATAATGGAACAAATATATTGTTGGCAATGATACAACAAGCGCTTGGAGAAGAAATTAATAATTATTATTTGAATGCACATTATAATAAAGGTGTGGTAAATAGAGCAATATTTCCTAAAGAAGGGATCATTGAGAAAATAGTAGGTTTGGATATTATTAAAAACTTGCCGGGATATTATGACTTTAAATGGTTTAGAGATATGCCATTGCATAAAGGAGATATAATATATAGCCCACAAAATATGTGTGGGGGAGTAGGCTATATTATAGCTACTGGAGCAACTAGAAACGAGGCTGTTAAAAATGCAGATTTAATTGAAGAAAATTTAATAATTAAAACAAAAGGATTGAATAAATGATGGAAAGAACAGTTGGCTTTGATAAATGGTTTTTTAGAAATGAAAATAAAATCATAACTAATATAATTCAATTACTTTCTATAAATACAATGACACCTAATGAATATAAAGTTTATGGTTTTATTGAGGATTATCTGAAGAAGATTGGCTTTTATGTTGAAAAAAGGCAGTTTGCTGAAAAAATAATAAAACATCAACACTTTGTTTCGTATAAAGGTTTTGATTTAAAAAAAAGATACAATCTTTGTGCAACTTCACATATAAATAATAACTTCAAAAGTAAGACCATATTTAATGTTCATCTTGACATTGTACCGCCTTGTACGAACCAGATGATTACTTATTCGATAAGGAATATAAAAAACGAAAATATTTATGGAAGAGGTGCTTGTGATACCAAAACAAACTTAATAATTCTTTGTGAGGCCATTAGGTTTTTACAAGAAAATAATATAACTAGGACAAAGGCAGTGGAAATGCATCTTGTAAGTGAAGAAGAAAAAACTGGAAATGGTACATTGTCACTAGTCTTGGATAATGTTTATGCAAATGAAGTTATTGTCATGGAACCAACTGGATTGGAGTTGTTCAAAGGTCATAGGGGTTGCCTTACAGTAAATATTGAAACATTTGGTGATTCTGTTCATATGGGAAGTTTACAAAAGCAACATAGTGCTATAGATAGAGCACTACAAATTGTTAAACTGCTAAAAAAAATGGAAATTGATATGGTTGAAGAAGTTAAAGAAAAACAAGATTTTTTAAACTGGAAAAATGCGATAAAAATTAACATTGGTAAAATTAGTGGAGGAGAATGGGCTGGCTCTGTACCAGAAAAATGTGAAGTTGAATGTAATATAGGCTTTATTCCTAAATACTCAGTTGAAGATATGAAAGAGAAAATTAAAAGTTACTGCTTTAATCAAGACAATAATAAAACAACAAAATATTGTAGGATAACGTTTGGCGGGCTGAAGAATAATGCATATATCGAAAAAGGTACTAGCTTATTACTTAAATCGATAAATATGTGCGGAATAAAACAGAATGATGTTTTGGGATGGAATGTTAGTTGTGATGCACATCTGTATCATGATATAGCAAAATTACCAACATATATATGGGGTTGTGGAAAGCTTGAAGATGCACACTCTGCACATGAAAAAGTATCACTAAATGAAATTAAGACAGGAATTAGCATATTAGCTAACTATCTTTCAACATAAAAAAACAGTCGGGAAAAATTCCCGACTGTTTTTTATTGCCAAGCTGCTGTGCAAACAGCTCGTAAGGCTTTAGGTAGTTCTTCTGTTAAGCTTTTAATGTTGACACGTTCTGTTTTTTGATGTAAGTCCTTGCCCCAGGGTCCTAGCAAAAGAAATGGTATCTGCAACTTTTCTAAAGCATCCTGTGCAAAGCTATAGGTATCACCCCACAAGGGAGTATTGGCACTGTAGCTATGGTGATCAGCTTTAATGGTGTTACCTAAATAGCTGCAATCTGAAACGCCTAAGAAAAATTCTTCGTAGGTCACCGGCTGGCAAGCAGATAAAGCTGCTAAAATATTTTTGTAATATTTTTTCCCCATCAGCTTGCTGTTAGTTGGCGGATAGTAGGGAGGCGCAAAAGCCAGCAGAGCCAAAGGCTCTGTTTCACCGCTAAAATCTAGGGCAGCAGTTAAGTAACGTAAGGTGGCTTCCGGATAGCTGAGGCTTTCTTGGACAAGGGCGGTAGTTAGTTGCTGATTAATGTTCTTTTGCCAAGCGGCAAAGCCAGCTTTCTTTTGCAGCTTTTCCATAAAATCACTATAAGTATATATGGGCAGATTGGTAGCAGCCGGCTGCCTCTTGCTGTAGGATTTAACAGCAGCGGAAAGCTTCTTTTTGAATAGACTTAAAACATCGTCAGGACTGTTTTGAAAAGTCTGCACAGAACAATAACCTGCACTTCTTAGTGGCAGGGAAAAATCATAATTGTCTTTTCTGTCACGTACCCGTAACCAAGCAAAGGGAGTGGTGTGTTCTCCTTTGTATTTTTCACGAAGAGTATTCTTACCTTCGGTAGCAGCTACTAAGTAAGACAAAAGACCGATAGGATTTACGCCGGTACGATAGCTGCCCAGGTGTACGCTTTTACCTTGTACAACTATGGTAGTTAAAAGTTTTCCTACGCTGCCTATGGGCACAATCTGCTTGTCATTTTTGCGGTCATTAGGTTCGCTATTAATAGCTAAACGGTAGTCTAAATTTTTCTGTTGGCGGAACTTTTCTAAAAAGCCAAGAGCTTCTCTCATTCCTGCTGAGAAGGATTCTTCATCAGCTACGGACAAAAATAGCAAACTACCTTTGGCTGGATTTTTGGCATATTCTGCTAAAAGAACTAGTTGAGCAGCCATGCCGCCCTTCATGTCACAGCTGCCGCGACCGCCTACCCATTGCCCACTTTGCATATCCCTGCCGCACGGCGAGTCTTCTTTGCTGAGCAGTGCAGTTATCTTGGTCATGTCATAAGCATAAGGCTGCAAGGGATCGTAACAGTTTACATCAACCACATCGTGGTGATTCATCAGGATGACAGTCTTATGTGTAATGCCTTCCACAAGGCCGTAAACAACGCTACGCTGGCAAGAATCGCTTTTGATAGGTATTTGTCCATAGTTAGCAGGATGGGCCTTAAAATAAGGAATTTTAGCTAAATAGTCCAACAAAAAGGCCTCTACCTTTTGTTCCTGTTTGGAACCGGTGGTAGAGGGGATGGCAATCAATCTTTTTAGTAGGGCTAAAGTTTTATCTTCCATAGTGTTGGCACCTGTTTCTTAAATCTCATGGCTGGCAGTGGCAATTTTCTCTAAGGTATTGTTTAGATTTTTTTCCAGCTTTTCCTGTAGCTGAGTTAAATTGGTAGCGTCATATTGCTTAGTAGCGTGAAATACACCGGCAATTCTGGCTTCACCATAAAAGTCATTGCGTAATCTATTGTAATAAATTACCAATTGATCATTTTTAGCAAAATCCGTGTAATCGATGAGAATGATGGAGCCGTTTAAGTGCTCAATGGCATGACTAGGTTTAATGTAGAGCTGAAAACTGCCTATTTTAGGCGGCAAGCTGTTGCCATATTGCCAGGTCAAAATGTGTTGGTCGGCTACCATTTCTCCAAGATTAACATCTTCGGGATGCTCCATTTGATGGAGAATTTGGGGCAAATTGGCTGTAACCTTAGCAGCAAAAAGGTCCTTTTCCCTAAAAATATAGCTGATGTCCCGATAGGTGTTTAGGCCCATGGTACGAATCAAAATGTAATCGGAGGTTTCAAAGGTATAAATAATATCTACTTTGGCGTTTATGGTAAGGGCACTATAGGTACAAATTGTTAAGATGTTTCCAGCGATAGTGCCGTCCAGTTTCTTCGAAAAAGCGTCAATTTTATCCGGCAAAGCCTTGATAAAATCCCAGTTTTTCGTTTTTTCCAGCATTTCTTTCTTTATTTCTTCCAGGGATGGTTTACCCATATTTTCACCTCATAAAATGCATTATACCCTACCATTATAAACGATTTGGCAGTTTTTTAAAACACGTCCTCAAAAACATGTTTCCAGAGTCAGGCAGGGCCTAGAATTTATAACTAAAGATTTTAGCTTGACACGACACACAATTTACCATATAATAATGAAAGTCGGCACTTAAGTGTGTTGGCACGGCCCAGTAGTTCAGTTGGTTAGAATGCCGCCCTGTCACGGCGGAGATCGTCGGTTCGAGTCCGTCCTGGGTCGCCAAATGCCTCGGTAGCTCAGTTGGTAGAGCAAGGGACTGAAAATCCCTGTGTCAGCAGTTCGATTCTGCTCTGAGGCACCATTTTTATGCGGAAATAGCTCAGTGGTAGAGCACAACCTTGCCAAGGTTGGGGTCGCGAGTTCGAGTCTCGTTTTCCGCTCCATTTGTTTATAGCCGGCTGTCAGGGCTGTAAAGGGAATGGCGACATAGCCAAGTGGTAAGGCACGGGTCTGCAAAACCCTTATCCTCGGTTCGACTCCGAGTGTCGCCTCCAATTATGCCGAGGTGGCGGAATTGGCAGACGCAAGGGACTTAAAATCCCTCGGGGAGAAATCTCCGTACCGGTTCAAGTCCGGTCCCCGGCACCAAAAGGTGGCTCTCAATAGAGGGTCACTTTTTTTATGCCTTTAAATAAGCCTTATTTAGGCGATAGCCAGTTACCTCGTTGCGTGAATAAATTCATTTTTGTACTTAAAAAATAGTACATATTTCCACTGAATAATGTTAATATGTACTATTTCTTAATATTAAAAATAAGTAAAGACTCAAAATTGTTTACAAATATAATTGGATATAGTAAAATGGGTGAAAAGCGATAATTGCAATTAAATTATGAACATAATGGCTAACTTAATTAAGCGAGAGAGCTGAAATGTCTAAATTCAATTTCGATAAAACGTTCAAATATAAGGAAGGTATTCTTTGTTTGTTGACTGTCCTGTGTGGGCTTTTGCTCATAATGGGAAAGGGGATGGCGGCTCAGGTTCCGGTACTTTGCTATCATTCCGTAAATCAACAGGGCGATATGTACAACGTAACACCGGAAAGGTTAAGGGAACACCTACAATATTTTCAAAAGCAAGGCTATCATTTGGTTACACCGGAACAGCTTAAGTTTGCTGCCAACGGAGCCCAGCTTCCTTCCAAACCTTTGTTATTAAGTTTTGATGATGGTTATGTTTCCTTTTATACTGAGGTTTTTCCATTGTTAAAACAATTTAATGTTCCGGCTACTATGTTTATTATAACTTCCTGGCCGGACACACCTGCTACCGGGCTGACCTGGCAACAGTTGATAGAGATGGATAAGTCCGGTTTGGTGACAGTGGGGTCTCATTCTCATACCTTGCACCGTTATGCTCCCATCAATAAATACGGTGATGAAGGACCGGTAACGGAAACGCCTCCCTATGAGGGTAAGTATTTAACGGCAACAGCTTATGAGCTATTGTTACAAAAGGATTTGATGGACAGTCGCAATGTCTTGGCAGAGAAGCTTGGCCACGAGTCTGATATTTTAGCTTGGCCCTATGGTGCCTATAATGGCCTTGGCCAAATTGCTGCTAAAAAAAGTGGGTTCCGGGAAATCTTTGTTTTAGACGATAGACCCAATGAAATGGAAAATAACAATCTGCAGGAACTGCGGCGCCTAATTGTTACCAACAATCCTACTGCCGAGGAATTGGCAGGGTTGCTTGAGCAGGCTCGGCAACAGGAGCCGCCCCATCGGATTGTGCAAATGGATCTTGATGATGTGTATGACAAGAATGCTGCTCAGCTGGAGCAAAATTTGCAAAAGTTCCTTGCTCGTCTGCAAAAGACAGGGGCTGATACTGTTTATCTTCAAGCCTTTAATGATGCGCAAGGCAATGGTAATACCAAAAGTGTTTACTTTCATACTACCGCTGCTCCCGAAACGGGAGATATTTTCAGTCACGTTGTTACTAAAATAAAAAATAGTGGTCGCTATAGAGTTTATGCCTGGATGCCCACCTTGTCAGCCCAATGGGCCAGTGGCAAAAGAAGCGATGGAGATGTAGAAACAGTGCAGGCCTACAAATCAAAAAACGGCGGCTGGTACCGCAGAGCAACGCCTTTTGATAAGCGTACCGGCAAGCGCTTAAGTGCCGCCTTTCGTGATTTGGCTTTCTATAACCCGATTGATGGAATTTTGTTTCAGGATGACATGTATCTTAATGATTTTGAGGATTTTTCCGCAGCAGGAAAAAGGGCTTATAAACAAAAATTTGGACAGGAGCTGACACCTGAGTTAGTTAAGGATCCTGCTTCACCGGTTTTTAACGCTTGGACAGATTGGAAGACTACGCAATTAACCAAGTTGAGTCAAGATTTAGCGGCTGCTGTACATGTTTACCGTCCCCAAGCGAAGATGGCTCGCAATATTTATGCTTTAGCTATCATTGATAAGGGTGCGCAAGACTGGCTTTGCGAGAATTATCGACAATATTTGGACACTTATGATTATGTAGTAGCCATGGCTTATCCCTATATGGAAAATCCTGATTTTAAGGGAGATAACCAAAAGGCAGCGCAATGGCTTAAAGATTTTTCTCATAAAGCATTTATTGATTTAACACCTACAGAAAAACAAAAATTAGTATTTAAACTGCAGACCTATGAATGGGCACAAAAAACTAAAGTGCCGGCGCAGGTTTTGCAGGATCAGGCAAATTTGTTGTACCAACAAGGTGCCAGGAATGTGGCTTTCTACCCGGAGATAGACTTTACCATACCTGTCAAGAAGTAAACAGGAGGATCTATCAATGAAAACGCGCAAGGGACATAATACACGACTAGGTATGTTCAGCCTAACAGCCGCGGTTTTAGCAACTGTTTTGCAGACCTACTGCACACCGGTAGAGGCTGCATTACCGGCTGCGCAGAATGTGGCCGTTATGACTGTAACTGAAAAACATGACTGGGGTATTGCCTTAGGGCGTGAGGCAAAGTATGACCAGGCTTTGCCTCTTTTAGAACAGGCAGCTAACATAACACAGCATCCTAAATACGTTTCTGATTATATTACGGTTTTAAGATGGGCAGGCCGTAACGATTTGGCCTTGTCTGTTTTCCAAAAATGGCAAGCGACTCATACTGAGCCGCTGTCTTCTTATGCCCAAAAAGCCCTGGGCGATATTTATGTAGCTAGGGGCAACGCCAACGTGGCCAGTGGGATGTATGTTAAGGCAGCCGAAGATTATGACAAGGCGGCGAAGCTGGTACCAAGCGGGGATAAAGCCGGTGAGCTTAGAGTGGTACAAAATAGAGCTACAGCTTTTGTCCGTGCCGGAGAATTTGCCGAAACCCGCGATGTGCTCTATCCCTATATTCAAAATGGTACGGCGACTATCAATATGCAAAGTGACTATATTACAGCTTTGCAGGGTACTACCAACTGGCAGAGAGCTACCACAGAGGGAGAAAGGCTTTGGCCGGATAAAAGCAAGGTCCCGGCTTATGGCTTGCAGGCTTTGGCGGACTCTTATATGCGCCTAAAAAAATATAAACCTGCCATTGCTTATCATACGGAGTTAATCAATCGGAAGGACAAAGAATTAAAGTATCGTCCTTTCCTAAGCCGTGGCTATGCTTACCTTATGACAGGAGAAATAAAAGAAGGTATTGCTGATTATAAAGCTGCTATTGAGGAACGTCCGGCGTGTCGTTTCCTGGTTTGCGAGGATGCCAAAGGACTAATGGCTAGAGGACGATATCATTTAGCTAAACGACTTTTTAGCCTTTTAACTAGTTACGATACCATGGTTCAAACGAAGGACCAGGCCGCAGGAGGTAGTGATGCTTCTGTTTATCGTCAGCAGTATGCTTATGATCTGAAAGTATATGGTATGCCTCGGGAAGCTTATCGTGAATATAAGAAGCTTGCTGAGGACACACAGTTTAAAGAAACTGCCTATGCCGGTATGGCACAAACTGCTTTGGATTTTGGAGATTATCAGGAAGCCAGAGATGCCTTAAAGCAGCTGAATAAATATGATACAGGCAGTAAAGAAGCAGAAGTAGCACGCAAGGCTTGGGACAATCGTTGGCATGGTTCACTTGTTGCCCAAACCAGCCTTTTTGAGAATTATCAAAATAAGGATTACCGCGATGGCGGCATTGAAATGGAAAATGAGCTGGGCGGTTCATGGCGCTTGCTAAGCGGCTGGGACTACAGGAAACGTGACCAGGATAACGCTGATTATTCAGACACCGGTTTTTCTGCCGGGTTACGGTATGTGGGTCGCAATTTTGATGTACGGCTTTCGGCGAATACAACAATGCCAAGTGGTCTGGGGTACACCTTTAGCGGTAGCTATTATTTTCAAGATTTCACCTGGTTGAATTATGCTGAGCAACGTTCAGGGGTAGATAATCCGGCCGGTTACAGTGCGGATGTTTTGCATACTAGTAGAGAACTGACCTTGCACCGGCAGATAGGTCCTAAAGATCTTTATTCTATCGGTTATTTATGGGATCACTATTCCGACAGTAACAAGGCTCATGGTTTTAATTGGCGCTTTAGTCATATGTCGGTTCGCAACAACTTAAAACAAGTAGAATGGTATCTGTTCCAGAGACACTATAGCTGGGACAGGGAATCAACTTACTACGATTCACCGTCAAGCAGAATTGCCTATGGACCAGGCCTTAGACAGTGGTGGGACATGCCACGCAAAGGCTATTGGGAATGGATTGTAGAGCCATCATTTGGCTATGATGAGCCGGATAATACGGATTTTACGCCTTACACACGCCTAGAACGAGGCTGGTATTTAGCACCGGGCAGAACACTGGCCGTAGGCTTTGAGTATGGGTGGCGTTCCGATCGCACTAATGATACGAGACGGCTGGGGAGAGGCTATCATCAATTTGATGTGCGATATAACTGGAATTGGTAATTGTAGTTCTGTTGTACCTACCGGAGAAGAAGAGAAACGATAGGTGACAGATGGAAAAACGAACATTATATGGAATACTTTATTTCATATCTGAGTATTTTATCTTTTATTATCCTCTGGTAATGAGCTTGGTTTGGATTCAAGGGGCAGTCTATTATTTCATGCGTAGAGAAGTAGATACAAATTATCGTAAACCGCCTAAAGAGGGATATTTCCCCATGGTTTCCATTTTAATTCCGGCTCACAACGAGGAAAAAGCAATAGCAGAAACCCTGCAGGCCGCGCTTCGTTCGGTTTATCCTCATTTTGAAATCATCGTTATTGATGATGCCAGTACTGATAAAACCTGGGAGATAATCAATGAGCATGCAGCAAAAGATGAGCGGATTCGTGTCATGCATCTGGAAGAAAATACGGGCAAAGCAGCGGGCCTGAATGCAGCCCTGTTTGCCAGCAAGGGCGAAATTATCGTTACAATTGATGCTGATGCGTTTTTAGACCCCAATGCTCTTTACTGGTTAGTCCAGCATTTTAAAGGTCCTCGCGTTGGAGCTGTAACAGGTAATCCCAGAGTGAGAAATCGTACTAATCTGTTAGCCAAGATTCAGGTGGGTGAGTTTTCTTCCATTATTGGCATGATTAAACGTTCTCAACGTATCTTGGGTAAGGTGCTAACCGTATCCGGAGTAATTGCGGCCTTCCGTAAACAGGCTTTGTTTGATGTAGGAATGTGGGACTCGGATATGGCAACAGATGATATCAATGTAACCTGGAAACTGGAAAAACGGTTCTGGGATATTAGGTATGAGCCCAATGCTGTTTGTTGGATATTGGTTCCCGATAGCTTGAAGGGCTTGTTTAAGCAAAGAGTACGCTGGGCCCAAGGTGGTACAGAGGTATTGCTGCGTCATTTGGATGTGTGGAAAAGCTGGAAACAACGTCGCTTATGGCCAGTGTATTTGGAGTATGTAGTATCTATTTTTTGGTCCTATTGTTTTATCATTCTCAGCATTTTTTGGTTGATTAATTACTTCTTCCATACTAATCTTCCCTATGTAAATTTTATTCCGGAATATAAAGGCGCTTTTCTAGTGGTTATTTGCATGCTGCAGTTTGCGACTGCCTTGATTATCGATACTCGTTATGAAAGGGGCATGTTCCTGCAGCTATTCTGGGTAATCTGGTATCCCTTTGTGTATTGGATCTTTACAGCCTTGGCGGCAGTATGGGCAGTACCTAAGGCTTTTCAGCATAAAAAGGGACGCTTTGCTGTTTGGATAAGTCCTGACCGTGGTAGAAAACATCCTGAAGAGAAGAAGGAACCTACATCGACAACTTAAATAAGGAGCACAATCATGGCAGAAGATAAAAAAATTACTACAGACCAACAAACGACAGAAGAAGGCAAAAAGGAACAACAACTAGCAAATCCAAAGGAAACCCGGCAAGAAATTTATTTTGCTGATTCAGAGAGAGAAGATAATACGCTGGAAAAAGGCTTGGCTTGGTTTGCCTCTGCTTCCCTGTGGGCACTTTTCCTCTATTTGCTCCAGTTTTTCCTCACCGCAGTTTTCCTGGCTTTTACCAGTATTTTTCTGTACAATAATTTATTTGCTTCGGAAGCAGCATCAGGTACTTGGGAGCTATTGAAATTAACTGTTATTGTTTCTTTTATCGCTTTTTTGGTATTGTTCCTTTGGGCAACCTGGAACAAGTTTATGTACGGTGGTTTGGATCGACGCAAACCAAGACCCATGCCTTCTGATGAGGAGATTGCCGAGCTATATGGACAGACAACGCAAAGCTTGGCTATGGCTCGGGAAGCCAAATGCTTAACAGTTCTTTATAAGGCTGAGTTGCGCTTTGACATTAGGCCTTTGCCTATAGCTGCCAGCCTACAGCAAAAAGGGATAGGAGGGAGTGCAGATGAACAAAGTTAAGATAAGCAAGCTATTATTAGCCATCAGTTTCTGCATTGCATCTACCTGTCTGGCGTCGGCTGCTCCTAAAGCACCGCAAATGTCTGCCAAGCAGGCACCTATTTATGTTGCCTGTATGCATGACCTAGGCAGGGATGCTAGTAACAGTATGACTATCGATCCAAAAACGTTGGAGAATCACATCAACAAATTACGGAAAGAAGGTTATACTTTCCTGTCATTGAAAGACTACGTGGCTATTTGTAAACAGGAAAGACCGGCGCCTGAAAAAGCCATAATGCTTACCTTTGATGATGGCTATGCCTCTTTTTATCAAAAAATATATCCTATAGTGAAGCAGGAAAAAGTACCTGTTCTCATGAGTGTTATTGGCTCCTGGATGGATAAAGGCGCCGGAAGTGGTATTAAGATGTCTACTTGGCAGCAGCTCAAAGAAATGGAAGCTTCCGGATTAGTAACCATTGGTTGTCATAGCTATGACTTACACAAGCCGGTACCTGTTAATGAGTGGGGCGAACAGACCTATTCAGTAAATGCGCGTATTTATGCTAATGGACATTATGAAACCGAAGAGGCCTATAAGGAACGCCTGGCCTTTGATTTTGCCAAATCCCAAAAGCTGATGGAGGAAAAGCTGGGACATAAGGTGGAAGCATTTGTCTGGCCTTTTGGCTTGTATACGGAGGAGGGTATTAAGCTAGGGCAGCAAGCCGGGTTTAAATACTTTTTCCAGTTAGGAGATGACAATTACAATATTCCTTCAGCGGAAAATTTGGCCAATGGAGATTCTTTGTTAAGAATTCGGCGCATTTTGATTTATAAGAACACGCCAACCAAGGAATTACTAAACTTTATGCGTGGCGAATCTCAATCCAAGAAAGTTGCTTTTCCTTTAGTCAAGGTTGATGTGAGCCAGTTGTATGTGCCTAATAACGAATCGCAAACGCTAAACAATATTGACCAATTTTTAAATCGTTTTGATATTACTCCCAAAAGTGTAGTGGTGCTCAATTTGGCCGTTGATACAAATCATGATGGCAAAGTGGATAGTGTGTATTTTTACAACGAGGCCGGGATACCGGTGGTGAAAAATATTGCCCAGCACATAGCAGGACGCATTAATGTAGGTGGTTGCCTAGTGTTTGGCTATATCCCCAAATTACAAGAATGGGGCGATAAGCCCTATGCAGATATGGAGGCAGGAACATTACAAAAGATTCATCAGCTGTACAATGATTTTACTGTGTATGTCCCTAATAATGGCCTTTATTTTGACCAAAGTTTTCTGGGAGAAGCTTTTAATGCTAAAGAAGGAAATGTTAAATTAGCGGATGTGCAAAAGCTGCTTACTTTGACTGACGAGCTAAGAACGGACAATCGAGCTTGGCGGACTAAATTCAATAAGACTATTGCTGCAGTTCCTGCTGCCTTGGCAAAAGATCCGCAACTATTGCAAGAACTTTCCAATCATTATGATTTTCTGCAATTTAATGTGGAACCGGGCCTGTCCAATTTTGCGGCATGGCGTGAAACGCCTCTGGCTAATTTACCGACGAATAAAACCTTGCAGGACAGTCTGCTGTTTACCTTTGCTACCTTTAATCAATCTGCGGGAACGTGGTATAGAAGTGAAGACATCAGACCTTATGGTAATTACCTGTACAAGCAGGGCTTTAAGTTCTTTGGTTTTAACTATGATGCTGAGATGCCGGCTGAACGATGGTATCTGCCCAACATGGTCTTTACAGAGAACGATGTTTTTAAGATGTACAAGAAGTAAAAAATAAGGAGGTACTAATATGAGTAAAATTGTAGTTAATACTAACAAAGCACCGGGAGCTATCGGACCTTATTCTCAAGGGATTAAAGCAAATGGTTTTGTTTTTACATCCGGCATTCTGCCTCTTAATCCACAAACAGGAGCTGTTGTAGGCAGCACGGTGGAGGAACAAACGGAACAAGTGATGCATAATATAGCGGCTATCCTGGAAGAGGCCGGTTCTGGTTTTGACAAGATTGTAAAGGCTACGGTTTATATAACAGACTTTGGTGATTTTGCTGCCATGAATGGCGTATATGGCAAATATTTCAAAAGCGAGTGTCCTGCCCGCAGTTGTGTAGAGATCGGTAAGCTGGCAAAAAACGCTATGGTGGAAATCGAAGTTGTTGCGATAGCCTAATTTTGAAACGAGAGGGACGGTACTGTTTGTTCCAAAAAGGAGGACAAATGGTATCGTCTCTCTTATTTCTTCTTGGCATAAAAATAACAATGCTATGAAAAGATAAATATTTTCATAGCATTGTTATTTTTTTCAATGTATTTATAGTGTAATTAATTTGCCTTCTTCAGCAGATCTGTACGCAGCGTAAATTACTTTCATGGTGTCATAAGCCAAAGCGAAGTTGGAAAGGGGTTGCTTGTCGAAGGCAACACATTCCATGAAGTTCTGTAATTCTCCTGTGTAGCCACGAATGGTCTCGTCAGAAACAAAGGCCTTGTTCCAACCTTTCTTTTGGGGGAGCATTTCGGAAATTACTACATCATCAAGATTTTCTTCATCCAGGAAATAACAGTTCATGATGTCGGTAGGGGTAATGTTGCACATAAGAGCACTGTCATTAGTGTAAATTTCTACATAGTTCTTGGTACCACCGAGTACGGTATCGCAGGCAATGACAATTGCTTTAGTCCCGTCGGAGAAAGTAACGGTTAAGTTGGAAAAGTCTTCTACGTCATGGGGATGGGCACCGATGTAAGCGTGTTCCTTTTCACTGAGAATTTTAGTGGTGAAAGAAGCATCACAAAGGACGCTTTGCACAGTAATTTTTTCACAACGGGCAGCAGCTTCGACGGCCTTCAAATATAAAATACCGGTCAAGGGATGGGTGCCGCAACGAATCAAGGTACCACCGCCGGTGCTTTTCCATTCACCGGCTACGGCAGAGGAAGATCCTTTTAAGCTCTCTTCGCCCTTAAACATCAGGACTTTACTCTTTTTCTTGGCAAGGATTTCTGCTGCTTTTTGAATGGGGGTAGCGTATACGTAATTTTCTGCAAACATAAATTTGCGGTCAGAGGTAGCTAAAATATTTTTCAGCTCTTCCATATCTTTTAAGACAAATTCAAACATTTTGGCTTTAGAAACATTCTCGCCAATCGGGGTTTCATCGCCTTTTAGTCCAAAATAGCCGGTTAAAGGTTTTTCGCAGATAACATGCTTGCCGGCTTTAATAGCTTTGGCAGCCATGATTGTGTGAAGCTTGGGGGGAGTACAAATATCAACTACATCTATTTCTTCATCTTTGAGCATAGTATCAAAATCAGCTTCCACTTGTTCAAAGCCAAATTCTTCTTTTATTTTTTCAGCGCGGGCTGTATCCATGTCGCAAATAGTTTTTAAGCGAACGTCAACTTTATTGACCTTGGCATAACCATTGCCATGCAAAGCAGCTGCATAACCACCACCAACTAAACCTATCACAACTTCTTTTTTGTTTGACATTTTAACGACCTCCTTGTTTTTCTTGCTACTTACAGTATACTGAGAATACATAAACATGTAAAATATATTATTTCGCTAATATCTATCTATTTTTTTCATAGATTTATTGCCGCCCATTACCAGCCATGCTAGAATATTATCAGGGTACATACTGAGGAGGAATAATAGATGAATTTACAACAATTGTATTATTTCCAAAAAATAGCTAGTCTGGAAAATTATTCCAATGCAGCTAAAGAATTGCTAATTTCTCAATCCAGCTTAAGTTATGCTATACGGGATTTGGAAAAAGAATTGGGCGTACCGCTTTTTTATAAAAAGGGGCGCAATATCCATATAAGTAAATATGGGGCAGAATTTCTCAAGTATGTAAATAGAGCGTTAAGTGAAGTCGATAATGGCAAAGCAGCTATGCAAAATTTTTCTGAAACCTACCGGGGAAATATTGCCCTGTGTTTTGTAAGCTCTTTGACGACGGGTTTTATTCCTAACTTGATTGCCGGTTTTAAAAAAAATCATAAATATGCTCAAGTGGGTTTTACGCTCCGGGAGGGAAAGACTGCAGAAGCAATTAAGGCGGTGGAGGAACAGTCCGCTGATTTTGGTTTTGGCACGAATACCGGAAATGTCAATTTCGCTTATTATCCTGTTTATGAGGAAAAGCTGGTGGTGGTGGTTCCCAAAAATCATCCCTGGGCCAAATTGCAGTCTCTAGATTTGTCCTTATTAAATGGTGTTGATTTTATTGCCTATGATGATTATTGCGGAACAAAAATATTTGTTGACAAGCTGCTAAATACGGCCGGTGTCCAACCACATACGGTTTACGAGGTACCCAATGATACGATGATTGCCAGCATGACTTCCTGTCGCCTGGGGATAGGTATCATGCCGGATTCTTATGAAATAAAACATATGGGTTTAAAGGCGCTTCCCATAGCGGGGCTGACATCTACTATGCGCATGGTTTATATGTTTATGTTAAAAAATAATCAAACTTTGCCGGTGCTTAAAGAATTTAAGAATTTTGTGCTTAAATTTACTGAAAAACCAAGTGGGGAGTGAAAGCCTAAAATCAAAAAACTTAAGTTGTTTTTACTGCAATATAAAGAAAATGTTATCAGGTTTTAAGTAAAGTATTTAATTGTTTACACTATTGCCCAGAAACATTTTCAAATTAGTGTATACTAATCTAGAATCCGCACCACTACTGGGTTTTCTTGCATTTTTCTCTTTATTTTCTGAAGAAATAAGACTATAATAATTAGAGTGATTTTAGAAGAAAGCGGGGGAATTTTAAAATGAGTGAAGCAAAAAAATGGGTTTACTATTTTAAAGAAGGCAATGCTGATATGCGTAACCTTCTAGGTGGTAAGGGTGCCAACTTGGCAGAAATGACCAATTTGGGAATGCCTATTCCACAAGGTTTTACTATTACTACTGAAGCTTGCACAGATTATTATGCTTGTGGTCAAGAAATTTCTCAAGATATCCAAAGACAGATTTTTGCTGGTATGCGTTGGATGGAAGAGGTCAATGGTCGTACTTTCGGTGACGCCAACGACCCTCTGCTTGTTTCCGTGCGTAGCGGTGCCCGTGCATCTATGCCCGGTATGATGGACACTATTTTAAATTTAGGCTTAAATGATATTTCCGTGGAGGGTTTTGCCAAGAAGACAAACAATCCTCGTTTTGCTTATGACTCCTATCGCCGTTTCATTCAAATGTTCAGCGATGTTGTTATGGAAATTCCTAAACCAAAATTCGAAGCAGTTATTGATCAAATCAAAGCAAAGAAAAAAGTAAAATATGATATCGACTTAACTGCTGATGATATGAAAGAATTGATTAAGCATTTTAAGAAGATTTATAAAACCGCTATTGGTGAAGAATTCCCACAAGATCCTGCTAAGCAATTGATGGAGTCTGTAAAGGCTGTATTCCGTAGCTGGGAAAATCCTCGTGCTATTGTATACCGTCGTATGAACGATATCCCTGGTTACTGGGGTACTGCTGTAAACGTTCAAACCATGGTGTTCGGCAACATGGGTAATACCTCCGGTACCGGAGTTGCTTTTACACGTAATCCTTCCAATGGTCAAAAAGGTATTTATGGTGAGTACTTAATTAACGCACAGGGCGAAGACGTTGTAGCAGGTATTCGTACACCGCAACCTATCACCAAGCTGGAAAATGATTTGCCGGAATGCTATAAGGAATTTATTGATTTTGCTCAAAAGCTGGAAGATCATTATCTTGATATGCAGGATATGGAATTCACTATCCAAGAAGGAAAACTGTATTTCTTGCAAACTCGTAATGGCAAACGTACTGCTCAAGCAGCTATCAACATTGCTTGTGATTTGGTAGATGAAGGCAAGATTACTCCGGAGCAAGCAATTTTGCGTATTGAAGCTAAATCCCTGGATCAATTATTGCATCCTACTTTTGATCCCAAGGCTTTGGAAAAAGGTAAAGTTATTGGTAGTGCTCTCCCTGCTTCTCCGGGCAGCGGCGCAGGCAAAATCTATTTTACTGCTGATGATGCTAAAAATGCTGCTGCTAAGGGTGAACGTGTTATTCTGGTGCGTAAGGAAACCTCTCCTGAAGATATCGAAGGTATGCATGCCAGCAAGGGTATTTTGACTGCTCGTGGCGGTATGACCAGCCATGCTGCCGTTGTTGCTCGTGGTATGGGCACCTGCTGTGTATCCGGTTGCAGCGAATTGCAAGTTGATGAAGCTAAGAAATGCTTCACTTTGGGCAAAAAGACTTACAAGCAAGGTGATTACATTTCCCTGGATGGTACTTCCGGTAAGATTTACGAAGGCGATATCGCTACTAAAGATGCTGACATCAGTGGCAACCTGGGACGCATTATGCGTTGGGCAGACCAATTCCGTAAGATGAATGTTCGTACCAATGCTGATACACCTGCAGATACTGCTAACGCTGTACGTTTGGGCGCTGAAGGTATTGGCTTGTGCCGTACTGAGCATATGTTCTTTGATGCTGAACGTATTCCTAAATTCCGTCGCATGATTTTATCTGATACTGTTGCAGAAAGAGAAGAGGCATTGAAGGGCTTGATTCCTTATCAAAAGGAAGACTTCAAGGCTATGTACAAGGTTTTGAAGGGTCGTCCAATGACCATTCGTTATTTGGATCCGCCCCTACATGAATTCTTGCCTAAAGATCTGGATGATATGAAGGATCTGGCAAAAGACATGAACCTAAGCTTAAAGGAAGTTAAAGCTCGCTGCGAAGAACTACGAGAAGTTAACCCCATGATGGGTCTACGTGGTTGTCGTTTAGGTGTTGTATATCCGGAAATTTCCCGTATGCAAACCAGAGCTGTAATTGAAGCTGCTATTGAAGTTCGTCAGGAAATGGACTATGATATCGTACCTGAAATCATGATTCCATTGGTTTGCGAACGTAAAGAACTGCTCTTTATTAAAAATATCGTAGTAGAAACTGCTGAAGAAGTTATGAAAGAAAAGAAGTTCTATATCAACTACAAGGTTGGTACGATGATTGAAATTCCTCGTGCTGCTTTGATGGCTGAAGAAATTGCTCAAGAAGCAGACTTCTTCTCCTTTGGTACTAATGATTTGACTCAGATGACCTTCGGCTTTAGCCGTGATGATGCCGGTCAATTCCTGGATAGCTATTACAAGACCAGAATTTTCGAGTCTGATCCATTTGCTAAATTAGACCAAAAGGGTGTTGGTCAATTAATGGGAACGGCTGTAAGACGTGGTCGTAGAGCAAATCCTGTACTGAAATGTGGTATTTGCGGTGAACACGGTGGCGATCCTTCCAGCGTAGAGTTCTGTCAAAGATTGGGCTTGGACTATGTATCCTGCTCACCTTTCCGTGTACCTATTGCCAGATTAGCTGCAGCTCAAGCAGCAATTAATATTAAAAAAGAGCAAGCAAACCTTAAAAAATAATACGTTACTACCTAAAATACCGGTTCTTAGGAACCGGTATTTTTTTGGCAATTTTAAGGTAAGAGCCTACTAGCTGTGGGTTTTTCTTCTATTTCACTCGTACCATATTTATGTTATAATAACCATATAAATTTATAAAAAATGTAAAGTTTTATTAGAAAATTAATAAAATACCAAGAAAGTGTTTGCAGCAAAGAGACAGGAAGATAGTTTAACTAAAGGGGCAAAGTGGCAATGGACAAAGTAATCCTTGAAATGGCTCAGACCTTATGTGAAAACAAGGAAGATAACAAAACGGTTGAGACCTATCGTAAAGCTCTAGATATTATTCATGCATTTGTTATTATTCTTTCCATGGACAAAAAGCTGATTTTTATGAATTCCCGTATTTGTAAAATTACAGGGATTAGTGCCGCTGATTATAAGGATGCTTCCTGCGAAACACTGAGAATAGCTGAACGGCGCGGTGATGAATGTGCCTTCAATAGACTGGCTAATGGGGAAAGTTTAACGTATTTTACCCGTAATAACGAAGAATATGAATGCGAAGCATCATACATATATAATAATTTAGGTGAAAAAATTGGTTTCATTGAATATATTTTACCTAGAAACAAGGATGTAAGTAAAGCTGACCGGGAGATTGAGCTGGTTACCAAGAGCCGCTATGACGACCTGACCAGGCTTTTTAGGCGCGATTTTTTTTACGACCGAACACGCTGGCTTTTAGATCATAATCCCGGCGTAAGCTATTTAATGGTTTATTGGAATGTAAAACGCTTTAGGGTAATTAATGATGTTTTCAGTACCAAGACCGGAAATATGGTGCTGATAAATATTGGCGAGAAAATAAAGAAACTTATTGACAGAGAGGGGACGGCGGCCAGACTGTCTGATGATAAGTTTGTATTTTGTCTGCCTAAAAACAAATTAACTGAGGCGTGGCTTAGGGATAATGCTACCATTACACTGATTAGCGATACGGCAGCCTTTACTTTTAAGTCTACCTTTGGCATTTATGAAATACAGGATAGAACTGTTAGTTTGGATATTATGTGTGATCGAGCCAAGATGGCGCAATCAAGCGTGGCAGAATTTCATTTAGCCAACAACAAGCCCTATGCTCGCTATGACAAGATTTTGCGCAAGCATATGATGGAAGAACAATATTTACTGTCACAGATGAGTTATGCTCTGCAGGAAGAACAATTTAAAATCTATTTCCAACCGGTATATGATATAAAAACAAAAAAGATTGTCAGCTCTGAGGCCTTAGTACGCTGGTTACATCCGGAAAAGGGCCTTATTCACCCGGATAAATTTATTGGTATCTTTGAAAAGAATGGTCTTATTACCCAATTGGACAGATACATTTGGGATAAGGTAGGGGCAATTCTGGAAAAACGACTCAAGAGTAAGAAGCCTTGCGTGCCTGTTTCCGTAAATGTATCCAGGGTGGATTTTTTTACTACAACATTATTAGATGATCTGGCTGCCATTATTGCCAAGCATAACTTGCCCAAAAACATGCTGCGGGTTGAGGTCACGGAAAGTGCTTATGTGGATGATCCGGGTAGAATCCTCACTATAGTCCGTGAGCTGCGGGTAAGAGGCTTTACTGTGCTGCTGGATGATTTCGGCAGTGGTTATTCTTCTCTTAATACCTTAAAGGATATGCCTTTGGATGTACTTAAAATTGATATGAAATTTCTCTGTGATTTTGCTTCTTCGCAGCGTGCCGGTTTAATTCTGGAAAGTATTATCACGATGGCGCGCCGTTTAAATATGGAAGTAATTGCTGAGGGTGTAGAAAATGATGAGCAGGCAGATTTCTTGCTCAAGGTTGGTTGTAGCAAGGTACAGGGCTTTTTATATGCTAAGCCCATGCCGGAAGAAGAATTTATGAGTAAGCTGGATGCTCAAAGTCAAAAGGGGAAATAAATCCTAATTAATAACTAAAAAATCGAGATGTGCAGTATGCTTAAAATTACAGCGCAACAAAATGCTTTAGTAACGGAATACATATATAATAAATGTGGCATTAACCTCAGCGAAAAAGCTTACATGGTAGAAAGTAAAGTCGGCTTGGAGTGCTTTTTACAACATATTCCATCCTTTGAGGAATACTGGAAACAGCTCAGTGCTTCTAGTGATGCCGGCGAGGTCTTAAGACAACGTTTGGTTGATGCTCTAACCACCAATTATTCTTATTTTTACAGGGAAGAGGATCATTTTCAAATTTTGTCTGCTTTGTTGGCAGAAGGAAAAATAGAAGGGAATGACGCGGGAATAAGAGGGTGGTGCGCCGGTTGTGCCAACGGTCAGGAGGCCTATACCCTTGCTATGGCTTTGGAAGATGCTTCTTTGGCAGGGCTTTTGAAAAAACCCTACAGTTTGCAAGCCTCGGATATATCACAGAAAGCTATTAAGACTGCTATGGCAGGACAGTATTCCATGTCAGAGTATGTAAGGGTTCCTCAAAATTGGCGCAAGGCCTATATGCATGTACTTCCCAATGGTTGTGAGGTGCGTAAAAGTCTGCGAAGCAAGGTGAATTTTAAACAGGAAAACATTTTGAAAAAGGAACAGGAAATAGTTAATGGTTCTTATGATTTTATTTTTTGCAGGAATGTGCTGATTTATTTTGATGAGCCAACCTATCGAAGATTATTTAAAGTTTTTTGGAAATTCTTAGTGCCCAAGGGCTTTCTTTTCCTAGGCCATACAGAAATATTCGCCAAGGTTGATGGCTTTGAGCTGATAAAACCCGCTGTGTACAGGAAAGTTGGTGTGAATGAATGACCTTTAATAAAATTAAGGTTTGTATTGTAGAGGATTCAGAATTTTATCGTGCCTATTTGAGCAGGCTGCTTACGCAGGACAGTGCCTTCCAGATTTGTGGACAGGCAGCGACCGGTACAGCGGCTTTGCCTATTATTGCTGAGCAACGTCCGGATGTTATTGTGATGGATTTGCACTTGCCGGATGTTAATAAATTTGAGCTGCTAAATAAAGTCGTTGCTGATTTTGACATTCCCATTATCGTGGTATCGTCCTTGGAAGAGGAATCTATTCATGCTTTGGAACTGGGGGCATCTGATTTTTTACCCAAAGTTTCTACTGATAATGCTACTGAGCTGAAGAACTTTGCGACTATGCTACAAATAAAGTTGAAGGTACTGGCGGGGGTACATACCAGAACAAGCCGCAATGATTTGGATAAGATTAAAGCGAAAGTTAAGGGAGCAGCTACTTACCCGGATGTTTATCTAACAGACAAATCGCCCTTTAATACGGAAGGCAAGCCCTCTAAAAAGCTTATTGCTATCGGAGCATCTTTGGGAGGAGTGGAGGCGACTTTATTATTGCTGGAAAGTTTGCCTGAGACTTTACCTGGTATTATAGTGGTGCAACATATGCCACCAGGTTTTACCAAGGCTTATGCTCAGAGACTTAATAAGAATACGAAATTTAAAGTACGAGAAGCCACCAGTGGAGATGTGGTGGAGGATGGATTGGTCTTGGTAGCCAGTGGCGGTAATCAGCTAAGAATTAAGCGCACAGCCAAGGGTTTTGTGGTGCAGGAAAGCCTTGAAGCACCCGTCAACGGCTTTTGTCCGTCTGTAGATGTGGTTTTTCATTCTGTGGCAAAGGAAGCTGGTAAAGATGCCTTGGGCATCATTCTTACAGGCATTGGCAGTGATGGAGCACAGGGGATGAAGGCTATGCATGATGCAGGGGCTCATACTTTGGGACAAAATAAACAAAGCTGTGCTGTTTATGGTATGCCGCAGGCAGCCATGAAACTGGGTGCAATTGATATAGAAGGAAATATTGCAGAAATAAGCAAAGATGTTGCGACATATTTTGCTCAGTACATAAAGGGGAAAAGAATAGGGGAGGGAATATAAATGGCAGAACCTTTAATCCTGGTAGCAGATGATGCTGCTTTTATGAGAAAGATGATTAGAATGGCTTTGTCGGAAGCCGGACTAACCAATGTGGTTGAGGCTGACAATGGTAACAAGGCCTTGGAGATTTACAAAGAACAAAAACCGTCTTTGGTTTTATTGGATATTACCATGGCAGGGAAAGATGGACTGTCTACCTTAAAAGATATTATGGCTTTTGATTCAACGGCAAAGGTTATCATGTGTTCGGCAATTGGTCAGGAGCAGACTGTGATGACGGCTATTGAGGCTGGCGCCATGGACTACGTAGTAAAGCCTTTCCAAAAAGATAAGCTGATTGAAACTGTCCAAAATATACTTTAAGAGGTAGGGGAGAGATATGTCGTTGTTTCGCAATCAGACTGTTGAAGAAAAATTAAATAGATCTTCCATGCTATATGGTTTGTGTTTCTTTGTTTTTATTATTATTGCGTTAATTTTTATTACGATTCAAGCCAATAATTTTAATGATTTTAGTAAAACTGAGTTTAATATTGTTGGTAGTGGTGGAGATTTTACGGAAGGCAATAACGGCATGGGAAGAGATTTGTGCAAGATGATTCTGGCCAGCTTGAAAAAAGATAAGGTCGGCGTAGATAGGTATTACCAAGAAAGTCTCAAATATCAAGGTAGGATGGAATCCAGCCTTAAGGATATTCAAAAGGTGAATAATTCCAAATATAGTGAGGCTATTGCCAAGGCTATTAATGAACAAAAAGAGATAAAAAGCCTAATGACTCAAATGTATGAACTCAGTGAGGCAGGCAGGACAGATGAGGCTTGGGAACTGTATGAGAAACGCTATAATGTTATAGCAACTTCCATGCGCAATGATATGGATAAGGTAATGACAGAAACAGATAAGGTTGCTGCGGAATATGCCCAAAATACCGAAAGGTTAAGAAATATCATGTATGTGGCAGCAATTCTTTTAGGTGTCCTTATGCTTTTCCTGCTTGTGAAGCTTAGCAATAAAACCACCTCGTTTATCGCTGCGCCGCTTAAGCAGCTGGAAGAGTCGTCTATTGCCATGCGCAATGGCAATTTAAACTATGCAGCTGTGTATGATGGGCCGGATGAGTTTGGTAATCTTTGCAGAAATTTTAGAGCGACCAACCAAGTACTAAGTGAATATGTTGAGGAACTTAGTAAATTTACAGAAGCTATCAGCAAGGGTAAATTAAACTATGAAAGTAAAGTAAAGTTTTTAGGTGATTTTCAAGCGATTGGGCAGTCTTTGATGAAGATTTCCAGCTCTTTGTCCAGAATGATGAATCAAATCAATTCCAGTTCAGAGCAGGTTATCAAGGGTGCTGAGCAAATAGCTACAGTAGGACAAAGCCTTAGCCAATCTACCGAGGAACAGGCTAGTGCGGTCACGGAGCTGGCGACAACCATTAATGCTGTTTCTGAGCACGTAGAAAGTAATGCTATGACTGCCATGAAGGTAAGAGACAGTAGTAATGCCTTGGCACGAAAAGTTGTTGAAGGCAGCGATTTTATGAATGGCGTTAATGCTGAAATGCAACAGATGAAAGCTATGACCGGAGAAGTTTCCGGTATTATTAAAAACATAGAAAACATCGCGTTTCAAACCAATATTCTGGCTTTAAATGCTGCCGTGGAAGCCGCTAGAGCCGGCGAGGCCGGCAAAGGTTTTGCTGTTATTGCGGAAGAAATTAGGAAATTGGCAGCAGATTCCGAGGAAGCAAGTAAAAGCACAGGGGAGCTTATTAATAAGACCATTCAGATGATTAACATGAGCACGGAGAAAGCCATGCTGGCTGCGCAGAAGCTACGTGAAATCAGTCTGGAAGGTAAAAAAACCGCTAGTAGCATTGATGAAATTTCTGATGCATCTAATAATCAGGCAACCTCCATTGCCCAAATCAGGCAGAGCATAAATTCCATTTCTGAAGTTGTACAGGGAAATTCCGCTACTGCAGAAGAAAGTGCTGCATCCAGCGAAGAACTAATGGGGCAAATGAAGATGCTGAAGAAGCTGGTCGATTCATTTGAGTATACTAAAGACAATGGATACTAAGGGGAAAATAAATGGACAAGAATAGTGCACAGAATCAAGATATCTTAAGGGAAATAGGTAATATTGGTGGGGCGCATGCTGTGACCAGCTTGTCGCAAATGTTGGGCAGCGAGTTGGATCTGGCTGTTCCGGAGTGCAAAATTGTTGAGCATACTTCTTTACATGAATTAATCGGTAATCCCTTGTCTTTGTATGCAGGTGTTTCCATGCGTTTACAAGGTGGGCTGGAGTTTATGCTGGCACTTCTTTTAAACAAGGAATTTACCAGTCTTATAGTGCATAAACTAACAGGGGAGCCTTTGGCAGATGTGGAGCATATGGATGACATGCAAAAATCTGTTATTTGTGAAATTGGTAATATTATGTGCAGCAGCTATATTACCGCTTTTGCTTCCCTAATGAATCGGGAAATTCAAGTAACTGTTCCATATATGAAGGTTGATACAGGTGAAAAGGTGGTTAATGATTTTTTGAAAAAATATCCATCAGCTGCTGATGATATGCTGTTTGTTAGCAACACCTTTTTCCAGAAAGATCAAAAGTTGGCTAGCTATATTCTTTTCCATCCGACTGATGCATCTTTGCAGGAAATTTTAGAACATTTAGGATAAAAGATAGGTGGTAAACATGGGGTTCTTTAGTGCTGAAATGGCATCTATGCTGGATATATATCAGTCAGAAAATATTGATTTGATGTCGATCTATGATAGGCTGATTTTAGCCGGTGAAAAAAAGAATAGCTTTACCAAAGATGAGATTAACGAAATCTTCCGTACGGCGCATTCCATAAAGGGATCCAGTGCCATTATGGGCTTGACGGTCTTGGCTGAGTTGACTCATAAAATGGAAGATTTATTTGGTATTTTTCGTGATGATCCCAACAGGATTGAAGGTCATGTAACAGATATTTTGGACTTGTTTTTTTCCTACAGCGACTATGTCAAAGGGGAAATCCAAAGAGTGAGTGATCCGGAATATGCTCAAAGGGAAGTGCCTAGCCTAGTGCAAGAACTCGACCAGGCTATACAACACTTTGGTGGAAAAGACAAGCAAAAAACTGAAGCCGCTGTTAGTAAACCAACAGCAGAGACAGAAAACGTTTTGGTTAATGGCAAGCAAGCGATTTTGACCCTGCGCTTTGCCGCAGATTGTGCTATGCCAAATGTTCGCGCCGTAGTTATCTTAAAGCAACTCAATAGAAAATGGAAAGTCTGGCATTACGAGCCTGAGGTTTTACAAGGTGCGGAATCAGAGAATGCTATTAAGACAAATGGCTTTAAAATACAAGTGTCTACTGCTGACGTGGAACCTATTAAAAAGGTCTTGGCTAAAAATACCAATGTAGCAAAGGTCGAGGCTGAAGGTATCAAAACAACAGGTGTAGAAGCTGCTCCTCAGGCTCCGGCTAAGCAAGAGACAGCAAAAACAGCTCCGGTAGTGGAGGAAGCTGCTAAAACAGCTGATAAGCCTAAAACCAGTGGGGAAAACAAGTTTGTTAATTTGCGCTGGAGCGATGTGCATAATTTACAAAACATTACCGGAGAATTCGTTTCGGAATATAGCTTTTTGCAAAATACTCTGAAGCATCTGCCCTATTCACGAGAATTGAATACCTTTGCCGGAACCTATAGAAAGCTTTTAGATGAGCTTATGTACCATGTTTCCTCCATGGCTATGCTGCGTTTTTCTTCTATGACTCCTCAGATGTATAGAGCCGTGCGAGATATTAGCAAGAAAGAAAATAAAAATATTGAATTTGAAATAAGAGGCGAGAATATAGAAATAGACCGTAACTTATACGATGCTATATCCAATCCTCTTATGCATATTATCCGTAATTCCCTGGATCATGGTATTGAAACACCTGCAGAAAGAATTAAGGCAGGTAAGCCTGCTAAAGGGAAGATTACCCTTACCTTGGAAAATCAAGGCGGATATGTGCTTTTCCGTATTACAGATGATGGTAAAGGCATGAATCCTCACGAGCTGCTGGCAGTAGCTGCTACAAAAGGGATTTTGAAGAAGCCTGCTGAGCAATATACCAAGCAAGAAGCCTTGAATCTTATTATGGAGCCTGGTTTTTCCACGGCCAAAAAGATTACCTCTATTTCAGGACGTGGCGTGGGCATGGATGTAGTAAATACCATTGCTGTTGCTGCCGGGGGAAGAGTAATTATTGATAGCACACCAGGCCAGGGGACAGCTATTGCCTTGTATATGCCTGTTTCTATTACAGCGGTAGATAGCCTGGGTTTTGACGTAGGACCGTGGCGTTTTTATTTGCCTATGTATTGCCTGGATAAAATATTTAGTACAGCAGAGGCAACTACCCATCTTAGCTATACCGATGATGGGAAGATTTTCTTCGCTTACAATGATCATAAATTTGGTGTTTGTGATATGAGGGAACGCCTTAAGGTACCCAAAAAACAAGAGGGTTTCTATTTAGTGGGACATAGTATGGAAAGCTATTTCTGCATTGTGGTTGATGCCATGCAGGAACAAACTACGGCTGTTAGCAAAAATTTGCCGGCCTGCTTTAATGAACAATGGACAGACAGCACCGGGGTTGTGAATGGTGTTATTAGCAATGACGGTTCCATTGGCTACTTCCTTTCCTCAGGATTTTTGGCTAATTGGTGTAATAGCAGGGAGGAGCATGTCTTATGAGTGCTGATAAACAAATTTTAGTATTTGAACTTGATGATAATCTTTATGCTTTTCCCATCAGTCAAGTTGAAGAAGTTATTGCTATGCCAACTTATACTACGGCACCGAACATGCCTCAATATTTATTAGGTGTGACTAATTATAAAAACAATATCGTGCCCATCTATTCTTTAGAGAAAATATTTGCGATAGACGGGGAAAGAAAATGCAGTCTCTGCCTTGTTGTAAAGAGCCGTTTTGGACTCATAAGCTATGCTATAGATGCTATTTCAGGAGTACGCTCCTTGGACAAAGCAGTTCAGGTGGAGGAAAGAATCAGAAATCTGACTGGTGGACTAAGAATTATTTCTACTATTCAGTTAGCCATGCAGGAAAAACCGGTACACATCTTGGAAAATTAAAAAGTGAGCCAGGAAAGTAGATGGAGGTTAGGCATACATGGATATAGATTTTCATTTTAGCACGATTTATGTATTAAGCAGGTGGGCGGGTTTTGGTGCCTATAATGCCAAAGTAATTGCAGCCGCATCTGAATTTGTTGATGATAATATCAGCGACGATATAAAAATATGGTCTACTGCTAAAGAAGTTACACCTAATGGCGTTATCCGTTATTCAGGTCACGATTTGTGGGAAAATTTGTTTAATGAGGAAGGCAACGAACAAGTTTGGATTCCCTATCACTTCTTACCGGGTTTGGAAGGTGAGACGGAGCAGGATAAGCTGATTTGTAAAAAGCACGGTGTTTTGGCAAAAGAATTAGCAGAAAGAATGCAGGCAATTTCCCTGGATGATCCTGACTATGCTTTTAAATTGGGTATAGCTTGCCACGTTTTTGCCGATACCTGGGCCCATCAGGAATTTGCCGGTATTACCAGTCTGTCCAATGTGGTAAAGGATTTGGTGGTAGATTTGTTTGATGGCAGCGGGTGGAAGAGTTTGGAAGAGCTGGAAGAAGAGATTACCAGTATTGGTATGGATTTGGCTTCTCCGCTAGGGCATGCTGCCGCTATTCACTGGCCGGACAGACCTTTTGCCAAATGGAAAAGCAACATAAAGTTTCCGGAAGGCAGGGATAATACAGCAGAATTTATGGAAGCGTCCCAAGAAATATACGGTATCATGGCTAGCCTGCAGTGCTTGCCATCTACGGACCTGCCGGAAGATAAAAAAGCATTACTGTTCCAGACTTTTCAAGAGATTAAGGATAGTGATCCTGAGGACCGTAATACCAAGTGGCTAAAAAAGATCCATAATAACGAATTCCAATTTACCGATTTTGGTGAGGAAGATGCCAAACTGGAATACCATAAATATTTTATCCTCAGCGACAAGGATTATCCCAAACAATTCTACGATGCTTTGGATGAGCATTATGACTGGGTAAAAGGTCGTCTGGAGGCAGAAGGTATTACCAGATTGGAATAACTGTTATAAAAATCACATTCGTATTATTTGGATAGTGCAAGCTCTTGCAATTAAAAACAGCAAGAGCTTTTTGTTTGGCTAATGGAAAGCCTTGTGCTAAAATAGACATATAGCAAGGCTATGTATGCACTTTAGCCATAGACGTTTTCGTGGGAGGCAAAACCATGACAGCGGTAGATCAAAATCGCGAGCAAAAAAAACAAATTGAAGAATTGCGCAAGGCACAAGAAACGCTGCAAGATAGAGAGCGTTCCTTCATAGAATTGCTTACCTATTCTGAGGTATCTTATTTTATTTATTATCCCAAATTGCATCGTTACGAGGCACCTTTAATGCCGGAAGCTATTAATCAGGTTCCTGTGGTTATGGATAATTATCCGGAAGCCTTTATGGATTATACGGAATTATCACCTGCGCATCGTATGCTTTATGCCGAGATGATTAACCGTATTGATAAAGGCGAAAAAGAAGCAGAATGCACAGTGCGATTTAAGTATAATGGCAATTTCCTTTGGTTTAAAGTACATCTTCGAAATCGCCTTGATGATGAAGGCAAGCCCATTAAGGCCTACGGGTATGCTGTCAATGTGGACAGATTGATGGAAGCGGAAAACGCCTTGTCGGCAGAACGTTTGAGGATGGCCTCCACCACCGGTAGTGACGTGTTGGCTGTTTCCTGTTTTTCTGTTTCCAAGGACAGTAACATAAAAGTTAATAATGATACCAATATTGTCTATCAAGTAAATTCCCTGGAAGATAAAAAGCTCCGCAAGGAAGCAGCAGAGGTTGACCCGCGTATCTTGCAGCAGAACCATGAAACGTTGTTGATACTTTTTTCCGCAGCCAGGGAAATACCTGATGAAGGGCAAAGAAAAAGATTTATTAAAATTTGCAGCAATATTGGCATGGTGGAAGCTTACGCAAGAGGCGAGCGAGAGGTTATTCAGGAATATCGCCGCAAAATTGGCGATAGTATACTGTGGGTAAGAACCAGAACAGCACTTTTGCCTGATCCCAAAACGGGAGATATTCTGGCTTTTTATTACACCACCAACATCAACGAACAAAAAATAAAACAAGAAATTCTCAATAATCTTATTGATGAATATTTTGATTTTGCCACATATTTGGATTTGAAAACTAATATAGTAAGACTGATTAAGTCTACACCTGATGTGGTGGCTATCCCGCCGGCTATTGGCGACTATGACAACATTAATAATGAAAATATTCCCAAATATATTTATCCGGAAGATCAGAAAAAATGTTACCAAGAGTTTGCCCTTGCTTATATTAAAGAGCAATTAACTAAAACTAAAACACTTTCTATTTATTACCGTACCATTAATCCGGCAAGGCCTGGGGAAAATTGCCATCATATGCTGATGCGGGCTTCCTATTTGAATGACGAAAAAAGATATATAGTTTTTTGTCGGTCCGATATTACGGAACAAGTCGAAGAAGAGGAAGAACGTAATAGAAAATTGGAAGAAGCTGTGAAAAAGGCGAAGAAGGCCAACGCAGCTAAAACCAACTTCTTGGCACGGATGAGTCATGACATTCGCACACCCTTGAATGGCATTTTGGGCATGACCCAGTTGGCCATGGATGAAGAGCTTTCTCCTCAGGTAAGGGATTATGTGGAAAAAATCGACCAAAGTGGTCATTTCTTGCTTAGTTTGGTTAACGATATTTTGGATATGAACAAGGTAGAAAGCGGCAAGATGGAGCTTCACCCGGAGCATTATAGCTACAAGGAGCTGGAGCACTATATTGAGGCCGTTATTAAGCCGCTTTGTACTAGTAAAAACATTCAATTTCATGTTAGCAATCCATTTGTAGAATACACGGTTTTAGTGGACAAGGTGCGCCTTAACCAGATTATTTTTAACCTGCTCTCTAACGCCGTAAAGTTTACGCCTCGTGGTGGACAAGTGTGGTTGGAGTTTAAACATCATCAGGTACAGAGGGACAATCTGACACTGGATATGGTGGTGCGTGATTCGGGCATAGGTATGAGTGAGGAGTTTCAGAGGAAAATGTTCCAGCCCTTTGAACAGGAATTTACTGAGTATAATTCCAAACGTACCGGTTCAGGCCTGGGTTTGTCCATAGTCAAAAGCTTGGTAGACCTGATGGGTGGAACAATTAAGGTTCAAAGCACTAAAGGTGTTGGCACAGAGATTACAATACAATTATCCTTCAAAATCACACCTAAAGTAGAGACAACCACGGTCAAGGAACAAGCAATCATTTCCCTACAGGATAAATGCATTTTGGTAGTGGAAGATAATGCTATTAATGCAGAAATTGTTTTACGCCTTTTACAAAAGAAAGGCGCTATCGGGGTAGTTGCCACGGATGGCAGCAACGCGGTCAAGCAGTACGCAGATGCAGAACAATACTACTTTGATGCTATTCTCATGGATGTGCAAATGCCCGTTATGGATGGCCTGGAAGCCACCCGCAGGATCCGCGCTCTCAATAGGCCGGATGCCAAGACCGTTCCCATCATTGCCATGACAGCAAACGCCTATAACGAGGATATCCAAACCTGCTTGCAAGCCGGTATGGATGCGCACCTCGCTAAACCTCTGGATGTTAGTGCAATGTACAAGATTTTAGGACAATATATTAAATAATTTACCATTTGGGGACGGTACCAACTGGTAAATCCATCGTTAAAAACAAATGTTTTTGCTTAATCTTAGTTGCTTGGTTTTTACCATTTGGGGACGGTACCAACTGGTAAATCCATCATCAAAAACAAATGTTTTGGCTTAATCTTAGTTGCTTGGTTTTTATTTTTTGGCGCTTGCTTCAGTAGTAAAGCTATCTTAGCAAAGGAGATGTCGGCTATGCATAAACTCAAAAAGGCTTTTTGCTTTATTAGTGCTTTGTGCCTCTTGTTTAGTTTTACCATGATTGGTTGCGCCGCTTCATACTACAGTGATGATAGTAAATATCTGAATAAAATTATGCCTCTGCTTGCCGGGGACTGGTACAATAATAACGGAAAATTGATTTTGGCCATTCAGGATAATCATATTAATGATGGTGAAATAGTGAAGCTTGTCAATTTAGCGGGAGGTTCTGATTTGGCAGGAGGACAATTTTTAGTGGCCACAGCCAAGGAAAAAAGAGAAATGTATTTATCTTGGCGTACTTTTGGTGATTTACATGACTTTCTGGTGTATAATAACGAAAAATTGCATAAGGCAAATAAAGGTTATTACGAATCAGTTTGCAATGTATATTTGGGGATGCCAAGACAGCAAGTAATTGCTACGCTTGGTCAACCCACTTCTCTTACCAAACAAGCTTCTGACAGTGAACTTTTCTTCTATCAAAAGGAAGATATTCAACTGAATATTTATCAAGGTGAAGTGGAAAATATTACAATCTTTCGTGGTTCTCCAAGCACTTTTGATCGTAGTGGACTTAATTGCAGCGCTGGATTAAAGGAATATGCTGATGCCTATAAATTAACGGATAAAATAGATAGGGGAATTTATGAAATCGGAAAGACTGGGGAATTCTTGTTCTTTGGAGATTACCCAAATAGCATTATGATTTCAACCTATCCGAATTAAAACTAATAAGAAAAAAAGTGGTTCTCGTAGAAACAATGTGAGCCCCCAAGTTAGACTTTAGGTCTAACTTGGGGGCTCACTATAATGCGAGAACCATTTTTTTGCATTTGCCAATTGGTACCGTCCCCGCTGGTAAGTACCGTCCCCGCTGGTAAGTAAGTTTAGCTTCTGACAATATGCTTGCCAATTAGTACCGTCCCCAATTGGTAAGTGCGTAGAAGGATTTACCGGTTAGTACCGTCCCCAATTGGTAAATCTTTGATTACTCTGTCGATGGTAGCGTTGACGTGCTCCGGGCTTATGAAGCGGGTACATTCGAATTCTTGATCGGTGTTGCCGTGCTTGGGACAATAGCCAAAATCATTGTATTTGTGTTCTATACGCATGTCGTTGCAGCAGCTATTGCACACGTGGAAGTGTTGGACACGGTAAGGGGTGTAGAATTCTGTGCCGGGAGCGGTATAGCCTACAATCATGATAACGGGAATGCCCACGCCCCAGGCTAGCCAGGATAGGCCGCTTGTGAGGCCGATGAAGAAATCAGCATGGGCCAAGAGGTCGATTCTTTCTTGTAAAGGTTTATTACCGGTAAAGTCTTCTGCTCCAAAAGGAATAGTGTTGCCGTGAATGCCGGATATGGAAATTTTATCTCTATCAATGCAGAGGACGCGGTAACCAAGTTTCTTTAAATATTCTATAACGCCAAGCCAGCCATAAGCATTGTTCCAATATTTGCATTGGGCGGTGGCCTGAGTGGCGATGCATACGTATTTTTCTTTAATCTGGCGAGGTTTTTTAGAGGGGGTTAAGACAACCCGTTTTTCTATTGGCTCAACGCCCAGTAAATAAGCAGCGTGTTTTTGCAAGCCTACCATGCGCCAGTCTAAGGGCTGCAGATCGTGATTATCCCATGGCCAGAACAAGCCGATATAGTAGCTGGCATAGAGATTATCGGGCACAATTTCTGTTTCTATGAAAGAAATTTTCGGGTAGCTGGCTTTTAAAATAGAGGAAAATTTAGGATTCATGGCGCAAAATAATTTACATTGATGTTTCTTGCGAAATTCTTCTGCGTAGGGGAACCAAGCCAGAACATCGCCTAAGGCAGTATCGGGAAATTTCATCAGGACATTTTTGTCCTTGGCATTATAATCGTGTTTAAAAATAGATTCGTATTCGTCTTTAGTGGCATTTTCCTTTTTAGCTTTTTTCTTCAAGACCTCAATGCCAAAGTTAACAAAGTAGCGCTTGGTGCTGGTAACAATGATGTCTGAAGCGGCGGCGTCATAAAGGGCAATCCTGGCGGTATTGTCATACAAGCGTACTCTATAGTCACCTTTTGGGACCTGTACTCTGGCACCGAAATTGAAATCATAGGTAATTCCGTCCACCCCGGCCTCCAAAGTAATAGGCGGTGGATTAAAAGTCATATAAGGTTTTGGTGCATTATGCAATTTGTCTCCCTGCATGGCGGGTTGAGCTTGGAAGGTACGTTGTTCCTGATCAGGCATTTTTATTTTCCACCTTTCTTGGTTTTTTGTTTCATCGCTGCTAGTTTGGCTTTAGGAGCCAGTTTGTAATCCTTCATTAGTCGGTCAATATTCTGGATAACCTGACCGGCACTGATATATCTGCTGCATTCAAATTCCCTTGGTGTATTCTCATGACGAGGACACCAGGCAAAGTCGCTATGGACAAATTCTTCGCTGCTGTCTGTCCAGCAGCCGGTACAGACATGGTAATTAATGACTCGATAGGGTGTATAAAACTCGTTGTGTGGCAAGGAAAAACCACTAATCATAATGACTGGAATACCAGTGCCCCAAGCTAGCCAGGACAGACCGCTGGACAAGCCTATAAAGAAATCTGCGTGGGAGAGCATATCAACCCGGTCCTGCAAAGGACGAGAACCGGTAAAGTCTTCCACTCCATAAGGAATTAAATTCCAATGGCGGCCTGCGCCGTGGCATTTTTCTTTATCAATACACAGAACTCTATAGCCCAGATTTTTTAAATAAGCTACTACTTCCAACCAGCCAGCCGGGTTATTCCAGTATTTAGCCTGACTGGTAGCTTGAGCAGCGATACAAACGTAGGGTTCCTTGATTTCGGGCTCTTTTTTAGACGGGGTAAGCAGGGGACGCCGTTCTACCACGTCCAGGCCCAGCAGATAAGGAATAGTCTTTTGCAGACCAACAATACGATGGTCTACCGGTTGATGGTTGCGGTCATCGGCAGGAAAGAAAATACCCATATAATAAGTGGCATAGCAATCAGCCGGAAAAGTATTCGGCTTAATGAATTTTAGCTCCGGATAGGCGGGCTTAAACAAGCTGGCCAATTCCTCGCTCATGGAGCAATATATCTGACAACCATGTTTTTTTTGAAATTCTCTGGCGTAGGGGAACCAGGCCATAATGTCGCCCAAGGTTCCTACCGGGTATTTTATATGAACAGGTTTGTTTTTCAAGTCTAAATCATGAGCGAAAACTAAATAACCATCTTTATATAGCTCTACTCTAAAATTTACATAATATTTCTTGGTGCTGGTGGCAATAGCACCGGAAATATCAGCATCATATAAGATTGTGCTGGTATCCTTGTCGATAAAACGGACATGGTAATTACCTACAGGAACTTGAATACGCACGCCATAGTTAAAATCTAAAAAAACACCGGGCTCGGAAGTGGGTAATTTAATTGGACCGGGGTCGAAATTGGCATAACTTAATTTCTGCTTTTTTATATTTTTCTCCGTAGTTTTTTCTGTATTTGATTTTTCGGATGCTATCATTTTGCCACCTCGTTTGCTTAATTTATTTACATTATAACATAGTGTAATATGAAATTTGTTTCCATCCTGTCACATTCCTGTGAAGAAAAAGAAAACTGAAGCGAAGGTCTGGTACGCTAACGTAAAACGGACGAGAAGTATGCGGCTCTTTTCTATAAAATTTTCTTAAAAACAGTCTTTAAATACTTACTTTATTGCAAGCGTTAATTAAAGATGCTAGTATTAAAATGCATAAGAGCGGGTGTATAAAGAAAAACTTTAATATAAGAAAAAACTACCAAGGGAGAGTGCTGGCATGAATTACATAATTAATAAAAGAACGGCTTCTGCTATCATATTGGGAATGCTTCTTTGTACAGTACCTATGTTGGGACATGCTGCGGCAGTGGAAAACAGAACTGGTATTCCTAATGCCGGGTCTATCTTAAATGAATTGGAGCCTGAGCGTCGTATAACGCCTCGCCCCTCCCAACCGAAAATAGATGTGAATGTGCCCCAAAAAGAAGAGGCGCAGGTTGAGGCTTCTGTTTTTGTACGCAAAATTGTTTTTGAAAGTCAGGATATGGATGTTCATGATAAATTTCAGTATTTGACTGAGGGCAAAACTCGTAGGCAAATGACCTTCAAAGATATGCAACAGATAGCTTTAAATGTTACTAATGCCTTGCGTGCGGAAGGCTATATGACTGCTTTGGCTTATGTGCCGGTGCAGGACATTTCCGATGGCGTTTTGCGCATTAAAATAATGATTGGTCGTTATGGCGATATCGATATTCACAATACTTCTCAAATGACTGATAACCGTGTTTTAAGATTTCTTTACCAATTAAAACCAGGTAAATTGATTGATGCCAAACAATTAAATAAGAGTCTTTTGGTTTTAAATAATATTCCCGGCCTAAAGGCTAAAGCCAGTCTGACGCCTGGAACTAAGCGTGGTACTGCCAAATTGTCGTTAGACGTGGAAACACTGGAAAAGCAGGGTGCTTATCTCTATGTAGACAACTATGGCAGCAGCTCTACCGGACGGTGGCGTACCGGTGTAGATTACCACTACGATAATCTTACCCGTATAGGTGATCAGCTAGATGTAAGTTTCTTGGATAGTTTTAAAGGCATTAAGAACTGGCAGGGGCAATATAGCGTTCCGGTAGGGAGAGAGGGTGCTACGCTACGCTTTTTGGCTTCTCATATGAACTATGATTTGGGAGAGCGTTGGTCCTATATGGACAGCAATGGTTTGGCTAATACCTATGAGGTAGGTCTTACTTTGCCTATGAAGAGAACTCTTCATGACTCATCTTTCTTTGATATTGCCTTTAGAAACAGAGCATTGGATGATACTTGGTTTAGCAATCAATTGGAAAGCAAGAAAACTACCAATACTCTAGCTATGGAGGTTCACGGCTACGGTCGTGACAAAAACGACTCTATCAGCTACAGCTTGGCCCATAGCTTGGGCCATTTGAGAATGGACTCTCAATACGCCAAGGATACGGATTTGTTAAATAAAGCAGGTGGTTTTGAGAAAACCAATGCCAGCTTCTATTATATTCACCAGTTTGATGATAAATGGCAGCTGCACTTTTCCGGCAGCGGTCAATATGCTTGGGATAATCTGGACTCCTCTGAAAATTTCTATATCGGTGGTGCCAATGGCGTCAGAGCCTTCCCGCAAGGCGAGGTAGGCGGCAACAATGGCATTCTGGGTACTTTGGAAGCAAGATATAATACCAAGCTGGAAGGTCTCCAACTCACAGCGTTTATTGATGCAGGCCGTATTAAATATGATCATCAGGCTCTGTCCACAGATACCAGCGATACCACCAGAAATCTGGCGGGCTATGGTATTGGCGTTATATTCTCCAAGTCACGTGACTGGTATGCTAAGTTTGATTGGGCAAGACCCTGGGGTTCTCATTATTCTGTAGCAGATGGCAAGAAAATAGATAACATGCTTTGGTTGCGTGTGGTAAAGCAGTTCTAGGGGAGGCAGCATAATATGAAAAATGAAACTAATAAACAAATGCGCATCGGTATTACCCTGGGTTTACTATTAGGAGTAAGTGTGTACGGTACGGCTTGGGCAGCACCGGCGACAAATGCGTTGCCGGTAGTAGCTGATGCCAAGGTGATTGGAACTAATACTGTCAGTTCCAGTGGTAGTACTATGACAGTTGCTCAAGATGTTACTAAGACCACAGCGCAGATTAACTGGACCTCGTTTAATATTGGTTCAGCAGCTACTGTTAACTTCAAGCAACCCAGTACGGGTGCTACTATGATTAACAATGTGATTGGCAATAATATGTCTGAAATTGCCGGGCAGATGAATGCCAATGGTAACATCGTATTAATTAACCCTAGTGGTATTACTTTCTATAACGGGGCAACTGTTAATGTTGGAGGGTTGGCTGTATACGCAGCTAATTCCACGGATATTTCAGCTGCTGCAGATAAGAACAATCAGGGAAATATCATAATCGAAAATGGTGTTACCATAAATGCCGGGATAGGAACTGCACTGGCTCAGGCTGCAGCGATGGGTATGGATACTGCAGACTTTGCTGTGGGTATAGGCTCCAATACCAATAAAATCCGTTTGGTTGCCAATGGTAACATCAGCATTGGTGATGGCGCCAAATTAACTGCTATCGATCAAACTACTGTCAGTGGTACTAATACGGTAGGCGAGGAAGAATTCTCCGTAGGCGGTAATGCCAATATAGCCTATGGGCAGGTCATTATACGTTCCGATGCTAATGCAGATGATTATGGTTCAGTGACCATAAATGGCACACCGGTCATTACAACGACAGAATCACATATTTTCTATAATGCACCGCAAGTTGGCGTTGCAACAACCAGCGATGGCGTGAAATATAACAAAAAGGATTATAGCAGTGCTAAAGACTTTTCTACATATATGAATAGCACGATAGCTAATACCAGAACCTTGGTAACAGGTTATAGCGGCAAGACAGCGGCTGATGCAGAGGTAAAGACTGACAATACCTATAAAGGGACAAGTAGTGCCAATGCTAAAATGCTGATTAATAACATTGCCCAGCTCCAGGATATCGATACCAATGTTAATGACACTAACAATGCTTATGGTAATTTAGCTGGTATTTATGCCCTGGGTAGGAATATTGATGCTACTGCTGATAAGGCCAGCTATGTGGAAAATGGCGTGTTATACAAATCTGATGCCAGTGGTAACAAGATAGCTATTTCAACTACAGATAACGGCATATTTGATTCTGCCACCCAAAAGACTACCTCAGCCGGAACTGTTATTACCTATGGCAGCTCTCAGGTTACTGCAACTATCAGCTCTAATGCTTATGCTTACAAGGCTGACGGTACCTTTTCTGAAGTAAGTGGTTCTAATACCTATACAACTAATACAGGCAATACAACTACCACTTTGAACAATAGTACTAATATTTTTACTCGTAGCGGTGGCGCTACTGCCTATACGGTAACCGCAGGCACCTATAGTAAAACCGATTCTGCTACCTATGCTATTCTAACTAACGGCAGCAGTGTTTATACGACTACAGACGGCACTACAGTATTATTGAATGGCAGTGCTTATTCAGGCACGGACGTTACCGCAGACATGTTGAAAACTGCCACTGACAATATTAAAGGCGCAAATACCAGCATTGCTACTTTTCTGAGTGGTAGTACTGAGACACGCACTATGCTGAGTACAGCTGTGACAGAATTCACAAATAATGCAGCTGAACTAGCTGGACTAGGTACGGCCACAGGTACAATTAATTCTGCCAACTGGTATGACGGTAAAGGTTTTGATCCTATTGGTAATACTACGGATAAGCCCTTCACCGGCTATTTTGATGGCTTTGGCGGTGATGCCACTCATACGCTTTCCAATTTAACTATTAACAGACCTACCCAGGATAATGTAGGACTCTTTGGTGTAGTTGGGAAAGCAGGTAAGGCCGGTGGTATCATCAGCGCGTTGATTGCGAACCCCAAGATTGTTGGCCAAAATAATGTGGGTAGTATTGCCGGACAATTACTTAACGGTTCTACTATATCCTGGTCCCATACTTATGGTAGTGGTATCAAGGGCACTAATACTTCTACTACTGATTATGTAAAGGTTGCCAAGCAAACTGATCCGGATACAGGAGTACGTACTAATATTGGTGGTTTGGCCGGTTATGTTAATGCCAGTACTATTAGTAATGCCAGCAACTCGGTAACGGTAATTGGTCAGACTGAGGATATTACAGACGGCAACGTTACTAATGTAGGTGGTATTGCCGGTGCGTTGGTTAACGGCAGCAAACTGGTTACTGTGGCCAATGATGGTAACGTCTTTGGTGAAAAAGAAACTGGTGGCTTAGCAGGTTATGCTAATGATTCTGACATTGGAGCGGTAATAGGAGTTACTGATACGACTGCTTCTTCTCATAATAATGGTCAGGTTACCGGCACCACAGATACAGGCGGTATCGTTGGTCATGCGGTGGGTATTAAATTAAGAGGTGTGTATAACTCCAATGAGGATACTGCTCTTAGTGCCAACAGCCAGTACTATGTTGATGCAAGTGGCAATATTGTTAAACAAGGTGGCAGCAAGGGTACGGCTTTGGCAGGTAAGAGTATTACTTCTGCTGATGCCTTAAGTACCTATGGCCAAATTACCGGCACTACTAATACCGGTGGCTTAGTCGGCCTTATGGAAAACGGCACGGTCATTACTACCAGCTCTATTGATATAGCCTATAATGCCGGCAATATTAAGGGTACTACTAACACAGGCGGCTTGGTAGGCCAGTTAACAGGTGGTACTATCACTAACGCTTATAATGGCGACAATAATACCGTTATTCGTGAAGCTGCTACCATTCCTGATGCGGTTAAGGCGTTGGATGCCTACAATCCTACCGGTGTTACGGATGATCCTACTTATACTTATAGTGCTGCTGATGCAGCTTATTATAGCTTTTATACTACTAATGGCACCACTAAGACATATTATTACTATGTTCCTGTGAACGGTACGGTAACCAAGGGTGCCGGCGGTATTTTCGTTAATGCTGACGGTCAATATGTTGATGTGTCCGGTATTTCTACAGCAAATCGTTTTTATTTGAATAGGGTGGGCTATAAAGATGCTAATATTTCCGGTACTACAGGTACAGGAGGTATAGTAGGTGCTATGTCTGCCGGTTCACTTGATATTACTTATGATACCGGTACAGTTACAGGCACGGATACAGCTACAACAGGAGCTTTGGTAGGTACTTTAACGGGTGGTACGGCAACTAATAGCTTCTATGCTAACGACACAGATATTAGTACAGGTAAAAAGTTTTCCAATCAGAGCACAGGCATAGGAAGTACAGCAGACAGTGGCACAGTGAAAGGCAATACTCTTGCCTATTATAGGCAAAGAGATAATTTGAAGAAAGATTTTGGCAATACCTTTGTAGGCGAAATGATTAAGGTGGATGATACCACAGGATATGAAATATATACATCCGGTGGCGCTACCTACTACTATGACCCCAATGGTAATATTTTTAAAGGAAGTACAACGACAGTTGCTTATACCTATGTAGCAGCTGTAGGAGCGACACCTGCTCATTATGTGGATGGCGACGGTGTTAGCTATACTCTTACGAAGACGGACAAGAGTACCAGCTCAACTATTACCCTCACTCCTTCAGGGGCTGGTACTACTGTAACCTTAGTTGGTACCATGGTGCCGTCCAATCAGAGTGATACCTGGCTAGCCTATGAAGACCAAACAACACCACTTTTGAAGTACTTTATGAATGACATTGATATCAGCCGCAAGTTCGTATATGATGGCACTACTCATAATTTAAAAACGGATGATGTTGATAATGTTTATGGACGTGCTGACTTTTCCGATGGCAAAGCCGGAAAGAATGTTAAGGTTGATGGTTATGCTAATAGTGCAACAAATCCAGGTTCCAGCGTGTATTATTATGACACGTCTTCTATTTGGTCGCCTCAACATGGGTTTAAGCTAAATGCTTTGGCTTCTGTAACTATTACACCAGTTGATTTAACTATATATGTAAGTGGTAAACGAACCTATGGTGATGTTAATACTACGACAGGTTATTATGTCAGTGTTCCCTACACCACTACTACTATAGTAGATGGACAAACAGTAAAAACAACTGTTCTGACGCTTTATGAAGTTGACAATGAAGGAAATTACACCAAAGTAACTGATACCAATGCGTTTTTTGGTACCTATGAGCATACACCGGAGGGATTGGCATCTAAAGCAGAACAGGACGGTAAGTATGTTGTTACTTTGGATGGTATCATAAAGGATGAAGTTAGTAATATAAAGACAGCAGTAGACGGTGTTTTAACCTCTATTAATGGTACTTCAGGTACAGGAGTTACAAATATTTTCTCCTCTGGCAAAGCTGCTAGTGACCAATTACTTAATGCAGGCAATTATGGCTTGGTAGCCGGCAATGCCACAGGTATTACTGCAGATTATAACGACTATAAGATAAGCTATAGTGGTAATCTGACTGTAGATAAGGCTAGTTTGTATTATACCTATGATGGTAGCCGTAGCTATGGTTCGGAGAACAGCACCGGCAGTCATACCTACACATTAGTGGGTAAGGATGCTGATAGTAGTACTACTAGTATAGAGGGTTATCTAAAGAGCTTTGATACTGATAAGTTAAGCTTGACCGGCAATGTTATTAATGCTGGCGTTAATGCTACAAGCTATAGCATGACCGGTGTAGTCAATGCCAATAATTATAATATTACGGCTAATGGCACTCAGAACATTACTGCTAGTACGGCCGGTTCCTACTACCAAGTTATGGTAGATAGCAGTGGTACTGTTATTGGCTATGTATTGAAATCATTGGATAATGGAAGCAGCTTGAAGTTAACCGGTACCTCTAATGACAATACTACTGCCCTGAATAATAACTACAATCTTAAATGGACTGCGGGGGGGACCATTTCGAATGTACGCCAGACTACCAGCTCAGGTGTGGCGACAACGACTATTACGGCTAACGACAGTACCCAGAAGATTACTCCTGTGGATTTAACGGTAACTATTGCCGGCAAACGTGATTATGGCACTAAAATGACTACTTCTGAGTACAGAACATCCACAGGTTCACCTATGGGTACGGCAGGATATTATTATGTCGACATAGTAGGCAAGGTTGGCAATGATACTACTGCCACAATTTTAGGTAGCAATTCCAGCAATGCTAATCTTCTCAGCCTGATTTCCGGTATTGAAGGAACCTATGGTGATGGAACGACTAAACTCAATAATCATTCCAAGGTGGGAACCTACTATATCTCCACGGGTAAGACAGATGCCGCTGACAGTGATATTACAGTAACTGGTCAAGACACAGCTGGACATTACAATATTTTAGCTGCTAACAACTATAACTATACTGTAAAAAATGGTGATCACAGAGAAATAGTTAATAAGATAAACACTACCATTACGACTACGGCTCATCGTGAGTATGGTAATACTCCTTCTATTGGGACAAATACAACTGTAGACAGCATGATAGAAAGTGGCATGACCGATTGGGATAGGGGAACCTTTGATGCTAGTGCGGCTACCTATAAGAATAGTGGGCTGGTAGATAATTCCCTTGTTACTACTAATGCCGGTACTTATACCAATCAAAACTACATAACGGGAAGTAGTACTACCAAGAATGCCCTTACTACAGCTTATGGTATCAACTACAATATTACCTACGCTGATACCTATACTGTTAATAAAGCACCTATCACCATAACGGTAACAGGTCGTCGCGACTATGGTAGTAATATGACTGCTTCCGGAGCCTATACCACTACCGACAATTCTGTTCCTGGTATAGATACCTTGGCTAAAGGACTCTACAATGTTGATGTGCAGGGCCTTAAAGCAGCAGCCGGAGATACAAAGGATAATGTCTTTAATGCTGCTAATTTGAAAACTAAATTAGGAACCGTAGATAATGCAGCGGGTGGAAATACAGATGCTGATGTAGTAGGCAGCCATACTAATATTGGTTCTTACACAAAGGATACAGCTGTAGATTTTACATTGGATAATACCAATGCTATTGATAAGACTAACAATATTTTAAATGCACAGAACTATTATGTGGTAGCCAATGGGGCTAACACTATTAAGATTGTGCCTAAAGCTTTGACCCTTACTACTACAGGCGGTAAGACCTATAATGAAAACGCTATAGATCCTACTGATGCAGCCAAGTACAACATCTCGGCTGATACTTTGGCTAGCTGGGATTCAACACTGCTGTCCGGTAACAAGACCGGGTGGATTGGACTTATTAATCATAAGAATACAGCACAAAATGCCGGTACCTATGGCACTAATGGTACTAATAATACTGACGGCTATCTGACCTATACGACAGAAAACCAAAGTACCATTAAAAACGTGCTGGCCAACTACGATGTTACCTTCAAGGATTTATACACTATTGATGGTCAACCTGTAACTATCTACATCGAAGATACTCGCTCTTATGGTGATAATGTTTTAACCAATGTGAAATTCACCCAAGAAGGTATTTTAACTGACCAAATAGCTAATCTTTGGGATGCTAACTCCGCTACATGGTTAAGTAAGTACTATGACTATACAACTTCTACTACTGCTTTGTTGCAAGGGACTCATGCCGGAAGCTATGGTACCAATGGTTATAGTGGTAATACCTATGCAGCCGACCATGCCTTACGCTTGTCTGCTGATGATATTACCAGTATTAAAAATACTTTGAATAACTATAAAGTCGCTTTTACTGATAAACTAACCGTTTCGCCAATTGCCTTAACTGCGACTATTAGTGGTGAGCGTACCTATGGCAATAGCATGACTAAAAATGCCTATACCAATACAGACGGTTCTACTTTGACAAATGGTACCTGGAATGTGGCATTAACGGGCTTGAAGTCTTGGGACAGCGCTTCTACTGTTTTGAATGATACTGCGACCAAGACCTTGCTCAATGGTATTGAAACTACATATGCTTCTGACGATACGAAACTGACCAATCACACCAATGTAGGAACATACGCTTTGAATGGCACAGGTACTTTAAGTGGTACCAATATTGCGTTGACCGGTAATGGCATTTTGAATCAGTATCAAAATGGGGTCAGTGACTATACCATTACTAATGGTGCACATCAGGTAAAGATTGATACCAAGGCTGTTACTCTTACTACTCAAGGAACTAAGATATATGGCAATGTTAATCCCTCAACATATACCATTTCTGATGGAGGAGCTATTGCTACTTGGGATAAAGAAAGTAAGTTTACTAATAACCTGACAACTTGGAATGGGTTGATTGTTAATCCTGCAACAAATGCTACAAACCATGGTACTTATGGAACAAATGGTACGACCATCAGTACTGCTTATTTACGCTATGGTACAGATGGTGCTTCCGAAAGTACCATAAAGAATGATATTGGTTCCAATTACAATGTTACCTTTAAAGATCTGTTTACAGTGGAACGCCGTCCTTTGACCATTATTACCAGTGGTTCTAAGACCTATGGCGAAGCTAATCCGGCTGCCAGTGCTTTGACCATTACAGCAGCAACGGCTACAGCTGATACCGGTTTGGTTGCGGTTAATGGTAATGATGTTACCTTTGCTGCAAAGTCGGCCGGTGACTGGAAAAATATGGTAACAGATGCGGCAACTACAACTACTCATGCCGGTACTCATGGTACCAATGGTACTATGGATACGAGCGGTATCCTGACCTATTCCGGTGATAATCAGAATACTATTTCAGGAAATCTGGATAATGATTATATTATTACTTATCAAGATTTGTTGACTGTTAATAAAGCTGCCTTGACCGTGAATGTAGCTGGTAAGCGTTATTATGGCGACAATATGAATGCTGCTTATGTAACAGATGGTAGTGGTGCTCCAACCAATAAGAACTACAACGTAACCGGTACTGGCATGAAGAACGGCGAAAGCTTGGCAGGTTTGTTAAGCACAAGCGGACTTGATGCTAAACTGGGCGCAGTTGATACCGGCACAGGTAACAATACCAATGAAATTGGTAGACTTACCAATGCCAACACGACTGCTTACAATGTAGATGGTTCTATCGGTTCTTATGGCACTATTACCTTGGATGACACCATCCTTGGTGCTGATAGCAACTATACTGTAACAGCAGGAACCAGGACGATTCAAATAGACAAGGCTCCTGTAACTTACACTATTAGTGGTAGCCAGAACTATGGCGTAAATGCTTCCACTACTAAGACTGCTGGTGCTTTTTATAGCATTTCTGATTTAATCGGCTTAAAGAATGGTGAAAGCTTTAACCAAAACCTTTTGGCAGTAACCAATGGTGTTACCAACACTACTGGTGTTGGAACCTATACCAAGACCACGACTACTAAGGGCATTTCTGAGGTAACGAACTATATAGATGCCGGTAGTACAGGTTTTAATATTAACAACTATGACATTTCTTTCACCAGTAGCTATGTGGTTAACAAAGCTCCGCTGACTGTTATTATTACCGGTAGCAGGATTTACGGCGATGCTAATAGCACAACGACTAACTACAGCGTAACGAATACTGCTACTCAAAACAATGAAAAGTATTCTTATACAGGTATTGCTAACACAGTTGGTCAGTATGATGATGTAGGAGATTATTACAAGAATTGGACAGGCAAGACCAATACAACTAACGCTATTACAGGTTTGAATGGACTTGCTGATAAAGAGGCCAGCGGTTTTAATGCTGACAACTACAACATTACCTATGTGACGGACTACACGGTAAATCAACGTCCTTTGCATTACAGTATTACAGGCACACAGGTATATGGACAGACCCCGGAAACGACCGGTGCATCTTATACTGTTACGCCGAAGAGCGGTGTAACTAGCGAAGGCTTGGTTGGTACGCAGAATATTGATAAAAGTAAGTTGGGCGTGACCAATATTGTAACCAGTACCTCTGATGTTGGCGAGTATCCTAATGCTGCCGGCATTACGGCAGTTGACTTTACCGGTACCGGCGTCGGGACTAACGGTTTTAAAGCATCGAACTACAATATCATCATGGACAGCTCTGCTTACACTGTTACTAAACGACAGTTGCATTACAGTATTACCGGCACCCAATCATATGGTGATACTCCGGGTACTACGGGTGCTTCTTACACCTTTAACACGGTGAGTGGTGTGACTAACGAAGGCCTGGTAGGCACACAGAATATTGACAAGAGCAAGCTGAGTGTGACGAACGTAGTTATTAGCACAACTCATGTAGGAGATTATGTTAATGATGCCGGAATTACTGGTGTGACTGGGTTTGACACAGCAGCTCTAAATGGCTTCAAAACATCCAACTACAACATCATTAAAGACAGTACAGATTACAAAGTAACCCCAGTTGCCTTGACACTGTATACCAGCGGCAGCAAGGTTTACGGTGCTGCTGCAACAACGTCTAACCTGAATACCATTACAGGTACAGGTTGGAAGAATAGTGATGCTGACATTCTTGCTGCTGTTGCTAATCAAACAACCCTTAAGGGTTATGTAAACAATAGTAAAGCAGCAGCTAATGGTAACCATGTAGGCAGTTATGGTACTGAGGGTACCGATGAAAAAGCAATTGCCTTGTCTTATAGCAATACGAATAAGACAGACATCAGCACACTGTTCCACAACGATTACACTATTACCTACACCGACAAATTTGATATTACGCCTGCTACTTTAACTGCAACCGTAACCGGCGAACGTGACTATGGCGCTAATTTGCCGCAGAACAGCTACACTACAGCTGATACAGCAACCAAGGGCACTTGGAACCTGAAGCTTGCAGGCTTGGCAGGCGGCGATACAGCAACTACTGTTCTGAACGATGCTAATGTAAAGGCCGTGCTGAATGCTATCGACAGCGGCGACGGCACAGCTACTACAACCATGGGCAGTCATACTAATGCCGGAACCTATGCACTGGATGGTACAGCTTTAACAGGGACCAAGGTAGCTTTGACTACCGGTATCTTAAATACCAACGCTAATGGCAAGTATGATTACACTATTACTAATGGTGAACATCAGGCTAAGATTGACAAGATAGACGTGACTATTACCACTACCGGTGAGAGACTCTTTGGTGCTGCCAATCCTGATACTAGTACCTATACAATTAATCAGGCAGGTTTAACTGCTTGGGATGAGACTGCTTACTATGGTACTAATGGTACAGATGGTACTGCCGGCCACAATTGGAAGAGCGGCATAACGAACACTACCACTACGACTACGGCGAAGGGTGTTTATGGAACCCTGAGCACGGAAGAAGGCCACAAAGCACAGGTGCTGAGCTATACAGATGGTAGCCAGTTGCCTACAGATTTGTCCACGAACTACAATATTGCCTATGCTGACAGATTCAGTATTGGCAAGACTGGGTTGGTTATTACTATTACCGGAAGCAAGATTTATAGCGATCCTACTGATTTAACTCTTAGCAAGTACAATATTTCGTCTGAAGGGTTAAAGAATAAAGATACTTTGAATTACACCGGCCTTACTAATACAGTGGCTCTTTATGATAACGTAGGCACTTATACCAAAGATACAAAGCTGGGAACAGGAACTGCCCGCGGCATTACAGAATTAACCGGTCTCAGTGGTTTTGCAGCGGATGACTATGACATTACCTACAAGACTACTTATACTATTGATCCCAAAGCTCTGCTCTTGACCATTAATGGCAGCAGAACCTATGGCAATGACAATACAACCATTACCTATGACAACATTGCAGATACCAAGGGTGCTATTGTCAATCCTGCTGATCAAACTCTCTTGGCTAATTACCAAGCTACGCTAAAAGGTGCGGTACAAGTAGCTACCGGTATTACTGCTACAACAGATGCAGGAACCTATGGTACTAATGGTTCAACCGGCAAAGAAGCGACCTTGACTTATAGTGATGCACAAAAGACTGCCACTGCAACACAACTGAACAACAATTACACCATTAAATACGCGGACAAGCTGACCATTAACCCACGTGATTTGCACTATACTATTACCGGTACTCAGACCTACGGGCAAACTCCCGATGCTACAGGCACTTCCTACTCACTTAATACAGTACTGCTGGATGGGCAGGGCTTGATAGGGTCTCAGGGCATCGACAAGAGTAAATTGGGTGTAATTAACAATGTGAACAGTACTTCCAATGTTGGTGGTTATGCCGATGCAACAGGTATTGCTACAGTTGACTTTACCGGCACCAATGTGGGTACTAACGGCTTCAAAGCATCAAACTATAACCTTATTAAGGATAGTAGTAATTACACTGTAACTCCTGCTGATTTGGTAATTCACATCAGTGGCAACAAGACCTATGGCGATACAACCAGTACCAATGGTAACGCCTACACCTATAGCACTACCGGTGCAACCGGTGGTTTGCAAAATGGTGAGACTATTAACTATAGTGCGGCTACTGTGAACTTCACTGGTTTGGATGATCATGCTAATGCAGGTTCTTACTACAAGAATTACGCCGGGAAGACGGACACTACGGGTGATACGGTGGATGATATGACGGGACTCACCGGTACCGGTAACTTTAAGACCGGAAACTATAACATCAGCTATGTAACAGATTACACCATTAATCCGAAGGCTTTGACCATTACTACTACTGGCACTAAGGTGTATGGTGATGCAGATCCTGATACCTCTTCCTATACCATGCACGTAACTACCGGCGGTTTGACTTCTTGGGATTCTTCCAAGCTTACCAATAATCTGAAGAACAATATTGTAAATAGCACCAATGAACAATCCGATGTTGGTACTTATGGTACTGAAAATGCTAAGACACAGGTACTGAGCTATGGTGATGCTATTGATAGCAAGCTAAACCACAATTATTCCATTACCTATGTAGACAATTTCTCCATTACCAAACGTCCTATTTCCTATACCATTGAAGGAACGAAGGACTATGGTACAGGCAGCGAGCATACCGAATATGGCCTTGGCAGCTTTACCAATGTTCCGGACTTTGCGCAAACTACTGTAAATGGTAATACGGTGAAGAATCTTACTAATACCTCTGACCGTTATACCAACGCAGGCGACTATAACAATAGTCTCTTAAGCGTAACACATAGCGGTGACTGGACCAAGAACTACGAAATTACCGAGCATGCGATTCTCCATGTAATTCCTGCTGATTTCACTTATACGGCAGATCGTACTACCTATTGGCAAGGAACGCCTATTCCGTCTCAAACAGGAAGGGTAACCAATAGATACGGTGAAGATGTCAATGACTTGGTAGGAAGCAGAAATTGGGAGACTCCTGCTACCGGTATGACAGCTGGCACTTTCTATATCTTTGGGCATGGTGCCAATGATAACTCCGGCAACTATAGACCTATCCAATCAACCGCTCCTGATAATTTGACGGCCTTGGTTGTTAAACCTATGGCTAAGGATCCTGTTATCGAGGGTGGCGTAACCGATATGCTGGCCGGTGCTTGGGGTCCTGTGCGTGTTCCTCTCCTGGATATTCGTTATCTTCATGTAGAGGGTACTGAGGGTATTGATCGCTGGACAGGACATGTTGCTCCGGCTAAGAATTTTGGCGAAGTAGTTGTATACCACGGCGATGAAGTAAAGTATGAATTTTAGGCGGTAAAAGTAAATTAAAAGAAGGAGAGGATTTTATCCTCTCCTTCTTTTGCGTGTAAAGTGGTTTTACGCATGATACACTAAATTTAATTTTATGATTCTACTGGGTCTTCCGGAGCTATCACGAGGTTCTTTGCCAATAACTGCCAAATAACCAAACTGTTCCAGCTTTTGCAAAATGCGATTTATGCTGCGCAAAGAAATTTGGCAATGCTCGGCTAATTCATAAGGAGTAATATTGGTGATATGATACTGTAACAACACCTGCTCAATCCTTTTTAAGGTGGCTAGGCCAATGCCGGTTTGGTAGGATATGGCGGTTAGATTATTGCTTAGTTTTTGAAACTTTTGGGGTGCGGCCAGGATATTTAGAGGACCGGACAGCTTGTTGTTTTCATTAATCAAATAACAACTAAAAGCATCTGCACGGGTAGCTCGCCCCAAAGCAGAATCGGCAGCGATCTTGGCTTCCATATCAGTATGGCCAAGGCCTAGGCCGATGGATAGAGTGGATACGTTTTCGATGGTTAGGGCAGAGGATAAAATATTGATGGAAGTAAAATTATTAGTTTCTGCAGCCAAAGTCCTTTGATTGGTGATAAGATAGTATTGGCATTGCCCATCAAGAAAAACAGCTGCTCCTATGCGCTGGGAAAAAGCATAAATAGATTCGGTTATCTTAGCTTGTAAGGCTATTTTAGCCAACTCGCTTTTGTAAAAACCATCATATTCTTGTTTCAGTTCCAGCCGCATAGCAACGATGGCCGGTAAATTTTTCGTGGATGTGAAAACCTGCTGCTTTAAGGAAAGCAGTTCTAATTTTTCCTGAAGAACATAAAAATTAGGGTTAGTTTTTATAACGGGTATATGTTGTTCGAGAAGTTTCTCGTAAATATATTGCAGGCCCGTAAGGCATAAATCTGCTTTACCGTTTTTATAATTATCGACATGATAGGCCAGGGTTTGTTGCAGGTAATTAAGGCTGGATACATCAAAGTTGGCATTTAGCAGCTTAATTTCACCATGAGCTATGTGTAATTCTTTGTAAATAGTTTGAATCATAGTTTCTTCAAAACCATCTGTGCTAATGCTGCGGACGTTTTTGTAGCTCATGCCGGCCCGGACCAAAGCGCACATAGTAGAAAGAATATTGCGAGGCAAATATTCCCAGGGAATAGAGGGGTGCAGCTGGCTACTGACGTATTTGTAGGGAGTCTGACCTGTAAAAAGCAGAGCATTGCATTTTTTTTCATTTTCTTTAACTAAGGCTAATGCTTCTGTAAATAGGATATAGGGTAGAGGAATAAACTCTATGGGCAAAGGAAAGTGGCTGTTTACAATTAAATCTATACTGGTTTGTGGACCTATAACGCCAATAATCATATTGAACACCTCGCTTCTTTCTTAATGGGTATATAGTACAAATAAAAGCAATTAAAGTCAAATTAAAGACAATATACAGCAACCAAGTGAAATGTTACAATAACTCCATACTTAAAATGTACAAAGAAGTATTCTGTTAAATTATTGTAAAGAGGGGGTTCGTAGCATGTATCTTGGTCTTCTTATTGTTTTTGGTGTTTTTGCTATTGGTGATTTTTTAGGCGTCTTTACCAAAGCTCGTTTGTCTTCAGTGTTTGTAGCACTTATGACCTTTTTGGTGCTGTTCCTGTGCGGGGTTATTCCTAAAGACCTGATTGAACAGGCTGGCTTAACCAAGCTGGCTACCATGGCAACACCGTTTTTAGTTTTTTCCATGGGTTCTTCCATCAACCTGACTCAAATGCGTAAGGAATGGAAGGTAGTAATAATGTCCATTATTGCCATGCTGGTGGCTGTAGTGTCAGTTATGGCAGTGTCTCCCATTATTGGCAGAGATGCAGCTATAGTTAGCATTCCTATTGTCAACGGTGGTATTGTTGCTACTCAGATTATGACTGCTGCGGCTTTGGAAAAGGGCATGGGTCTGGCTGCTGCTCTGGGTACTTTGGTCTTTGCAGTACAAAAATTTGTTGGTACCATTCCCGCTTCCTATTGTGGTTTGAAAGAAGCTAATATTTTAGCAGAGCAATATCGAGCTAAATTGGCTGAAGGCATCGACCTTTTGAAAGTGGAAGAGACAGCCGGAGATGGCGCTCCCAAAGAAAAAAAAGTTACCTTTGCACAGAAGTATGATAAATATTTTACTGTGTATATGACTTTGGGTGTAGCAGCCTTGGTTTGTTATATTTCCAGCTTGATTGGTAAGGTAACCGGCATTTCTGCATCTATCTGGTGCTTACTCTGGGGTATGCTTTTAAATCAATTGGGACTTATTCCTGCCCGTATCCTGGATAAGGGTAAGTCACAAGGCTTGTTCATGACGGCTACCTTCTGTAGCTTGATTCCTGCTTTGGCTAAAATCAAATTGGCAGATTTAGGTGGCATGGCTATTGATCTTGTTTTAGTATTTGGTTCTGTTTTAGTTGGTATTTATGTATTGATGTATTTGTTGCCTTTATGGAAGGTTGTAGGTTCACGTAACCTGACAGTAGGTATCGCCATGTCTCAGCTTTTAGGATTCCCGGCTACTTTCTTAATTGTCAATGAAGTTGCTACGGCAGTTGCTAAGAGTGAAAACGAGAAGGCTTATATTGTGGAGAAATTGACACCTGCCTTTGTCGTATCCGGTTTCGTTTCAGTTACCACATTGTCCATCATTATTGCCGGTGTTTTTGCTAAAATTCTATAATTATAAAACTGACCGAAGAAAGGTTCCTTGGCCAGTATAATAGAGGAGGAAATAACAATGAAATTTGATAATCTGCACTACAATTATCCATCCCGCCGCAGTGTTATCTTTGGTCAAAAAGGTATGGTTTGTTCTTCTGAGCCGATGTCTGCACAAGCTGGATTGGAAATACTAAAAAAAGGTGGCAATGTTATTGATGCTATTATTGCCACAGCGTCCTGTGAGACTGTTGTGGAGCCTTCCGGCAATGGCATGGGCAGTGATGCTTTTGCTTTATACTGGGATGCCAAAACACAAAAACTATATGGCTTAAATGGCAGTGGTTTTGCTCCGGCAGCTTTGACGCCGGAGGCTATGAAAGCAAAGGGCTATACCAACATGCCTGATAGAGGCTGGGCAGCAGTCACTGTACCGGGAGCTCCCTCAGCCTGGGCAGAGTTGCATAAGAGATTCGGCAAATTGGCTTTTGCCGAATGCTTGCAGCCTGCTATCCATTACGCAGAAGATGGTTTCCCTGTACATCCTATTGTTGGCTTACTTTGGGAAAGGGCAGTTAAGGTCTTTGCACCCTTCAAGGGGCAGCCGGAATTTCAGCCTTTCTTTGATACTTTTATGGAAAAGGGCAATCCTGCTATTGGTTCCATGATGAAATTCCCTTATCATGCCAGAGCTTTGAAGGAACTGGCAGCTACTCAATGCGAAAGCTATTACAGAGGCGATATTGCCAAGGCTATTGCTAAATTTGCCAGAGAAACAGGTGGCTATATTACCGAAGAGGATTTGGCTAAATATAGAGCAGAATGGGTAGAACCTATCCATACTGATTATCATGGCTACACTGTTTGCGAAATTCCTCCCAATGGCCATGGCATAGTAGCACTGATGACCTTAAATATTATCAACAAGCTGTCAATGCAAGGTGGCAGCCACGATAATGAAGCAACTATCCATAAGCAATTGGAGGCTTTAAAGCAGGCCTTCATTGATGGCATGACCTATGTTGCCGATCCTCGGTATATGAAGAAAACCAATGTGGAATTCCTGCTTAGCGATAAATATGCTGAAATGCGGGCAAAGGAAATTGGCGAGCAGGCTCTTACTCCTAAGCCTTGTAATCCGGACTGCGGTGGCACTGTGTATATGTGTGCGGCTGATGGTGAAGGCAATATGATTTCTTATATTCAAAGTAACTATAAGGGCTTTGGCAGCGGCATCGTTATTCCCGGCTACGGTATTTCCTTAAACGATAGAGCCTGTGGCTTTGTACTGGATCCGGATTCCGATGATTATCTGGTACCTGGCAAGAAACCTTATCACACTATTATTCCCGGTTTTCTCATGAAAGATGGCAAGGCCGTAGGGCCCTTTGGTGTAATGGGCGGCTACATGCAGCCTCAAGGTCATGTCCAAGTTATCATGAATATGATTGATTTTGGCATGAATCCTCAGGATGCTTTGAATGCGCCCAGATGGCAATGGATTGGTGGCAAAAAAGTGGAAATTGAGCCAGGTTTCCAACCTGAGATTGCTGAAGCCTTGCTAAAGCGCGGGCATGAAATTAAAATTCAAGAAGATTTTACCAGCTTCGGTCGCGGGCAAATCATTCTTCGCGATGAAAATGGTGTATTAACCGGTGCTACCGAGCCTCGTACCGATGGCTGTGTAGCTACTTGGTAAGCTAAATATCAATAAAATACCACATCTTGTGAGGGGTGTTCTTTCCTTAAAGGGTTTCCCTTCTACAAGATGTGGTATAATTATATCTGTGCAAAGCTGTAATACCAGGTTTTACCCGGAGAGGAAGTTGGTCCTGTGCACAAGACGCCGGCCTTAACATTAACTATCGCAATTTTAGGATGCAACAACTTTACCGGAATTGGCTTATGGGCAAGGGCGATGATAACAAATGGGATAACATGACCGGAGGATGAATTTGTAAAATTTGTTTGGCAGAGAAACTACTAAAGACGAGTTTCCTCGCTTGAAGCTTGGGATGACAAACTAAGAAGGAAGGCATTGAGATGCAAATTAGAAAAATGTGGTGCAAGGTTGTCTTAAGTGCGTTGGTGATGGGGTTAACTGTAGGAGGCATAACCTTTTCCGCGGATGCTGCTGTACGGCGTGGTCAGCTCAGCCCTATCCAAAAAGCGGCTAAGACCCGTCCCCAGATTATTTTTGTGGCGGCAGAGGGCAACATGGCTGCTATTACTATGTATAACAAGACTAAGGAAGGTCAATGGGTGCCTGTTTTGCAAAGTCCCGGTTATATCGGCAAGAACGGTTTAGGTAAAACCAAAGAGGGGGATGTGAAAACTCCTATCGGGGTATATGACCTGGGTATGGCTTTTGGTATTAAAGACAACCCTGGCACCGCTCTGAGCTATACCAAGGTAACGGATAAGGATTGGTGGGTGGGAGAATGGGATACCGGCCACTACAATAAATTCATGAGAAGCGATAAGATATGGAAGGAAAGCGAGCATCTTATGGACTATCCTATACGATATGCTTACGCTATTTATATTGACTATAATCATGATTGTATACCGGGGAAAGGCTCCGGTATTTTCCTGCATTGCTGGATTGATAAACCTACCGGCGGCTGCGTATCCGTGCCTGAGCATGTAATGGTAGACATTTTAAAGCAGGTTCAACCTAAATGCGTAATCAGCATCGATACCGTAAATAATATAAGCAAGCAGATTAATGAGCTGGTACTTTTGCAACCTGCTGATAAAAAAGCCTGAGCTAACGCTCAGGCTTTTTTACTTATTTGTCATCTTGATAAAAGACCGGCTGTAGATAGGTGCCGGCACGACAGGCACCTACATAAATCAGTTGTTGTGTATTTATACAAAAAGAGCACCTCCCAAGGTTATTTTTATCTAACCTTGGGGGGTGCGCTCCATTTACGCTCAGATTCTTTTTACAGGCATAGGTACATTCACAACTTATTTCAACAATTTTGCACTTAGAAGGACGTCAAACCAGCCGGCGCTCTCGGGAGCAATAAAGCCGGGCATATAAAGTGCGTGTAGGTTGGTGTCTGCGTCTAGATAGTAGTTTTGTTTAGCCATGCTTAGATTTTGTTCATAATTTTTTACAGCGATTAAATTTTTAGCAGCCAAAGCATCAGAAACAGATTTCTTTAGGCTGGCGGTGCTGAAGGGATCTTCCATGTTAACTGCTTTAGCAATGTTGGACCAGTTGTCAGCAGTAATTACTTTTCCTTCGCTGTTGTAGTTCAAACCATCTTTCATGGTCATGGTGTAGCTCGTACCATCTTTGTGAGGAACGGTAACAGTTTTGGTCAAAATCATGCTTAACAAGGTATTGGCATTGTAAGTGATTTCGTAATTAGTAGAACCCTTAATGTTGGCATGGTCAATATTGGCATCAACCTTTTTGAAAGGAGAGCCAACGGTAGCAGTGTGATTAAAGGGAGCAGTAAATTCATAAATTTTTTCTGCAATGTTAGCATTAATAGCGGTGTTAGCCTTGCTGTCCTTGGCCCCGGTAATCAAGGGATAGGTGCAGCTGAATACACCGTCAATTACATGGTGATCTTCCAATTTAATAGGATTTACATAAACCTTTGGTGTAGCCTTAGCTGCAGTTTTGGATACTGCCTTAGGTGCAGCCATTGCCACGCTGGAAAACATAGTAGCAGCAGACAGCATTACAGCTGCCAATAAACGCATTTTTTTCATAATATATTCCTCCTCTAAAAGTAAAATCTAGTTATATTATGAACCAACCGTTTCAAAAGTCAAGAAATGCTTAAATTATTTACAATAATAATTAACGAAAGCAAAGAAAAGCTAACCATTTTTCGTATATTTTGATACAATGAAAAGGTAATAAGTGCTGTAGGGCTTGGAAAGGAATGTGAAAGTATGTTTGAGCAATTTAAGGGTAAATTAATTGTTTCCTGTCAGGCTCAGCCCAAGGAACCACTGCATAGCCCGTTTATAATGGGACGTATGGCTTTAGCTGCCAAGGAGGGTGGTGCAGTAGCCATTCGGGCAGAAGGAGTTGAGGATATCAGAGAGATTATAAAAACCACTCAACTGCCTGTTATCGGGTTGATTAAAAAGGATTATCCGGATTCGTCGGTGTATATTACGCCGACCAGGTCGGAGGTGGAGCTGCTTCTTACCACGGATTGTGAAATAGTGGCAGCTGATTTTACCAGACAAAACAGGCCTGATAATGAAGATATTAAAAAAATGATTAGGCTAATGCGCAAGGGGCACAAGCTGATTTTGGCAGATATTTCTACGGTGCAGGAGGGTATTAACGCGGCAGCCTTGGGAGTAGATGCTATTTCTACAACCTTGGCAGGCTACACTCCGTATTCCCGTCATTTGGAAGGTCCTGATCTGGAGCTCATCAGAGAACTGACAGGTAAGGTAGATATACCAGTTTTTGCGGAGGGAAGAATTAATACACCGGAAGATATCGTTAAGGTCATGGCTGCCGGAGCCTATGCTCCTATTGTGGGTTCTGCCATTACCAGACCACAATTGATTACCAGAAAGTTTGCTGCCGTGTTGCAGAAAAAATAAGGGGATGTGACATTGTGTCAGGAATTTTGATTATAGGGGGATTTTTTGTTTTTGCAGCTCTCATGATTATGAAGGTGCTGCCCACTATTTTAGCTTTGCCGTTAATGGCGGCCTGGATTGCTTTTGTTGTACAGATGCCCTTGGTGGTTTATTTAAACAATATTTTATTGGCGGGCGCCATGAAGCTGGGCACGGCTATGGCGGTTGTTATTTTTGGTGCTATGTTTGCTCAGGTGATTATGAAAACCGGAATTTCAGGTACCATTATTAAAAAAGCGGCTGAGCTGGCAGGGGACAAGCCCCGTTCTATTGCTATCATTTTATCTTTTGCCACGATGTTTGTCTTTATGGGCATGAGTGGCTTGGGCGCTGCTATCATGGTTGGCTCCATTGTATTGCCAATCATGATGTCTGCCGGTATTTCTCCTTTGCTGTCCAGTGTGGTTTTTCTACTAGCCATTCAGACAGGCTTGTTAGTTAATGCTGCCAACTACGGAACATTTATTGGTATTTTTGGTGGAGAGGTTACCATGTCCTATTATGTACCTGCTTTTGCGATTTCTTTGTTGGTATCGTTGGTTTGTATCTTTGTTAATATTAAGGGAAGTACGGATAAAAGTGAAAGCGGTACTTCCTTTTTGACAATTTTGGGAATATTGCTTAAGGGTATTATTATGTTGCCCAAAAATATCTGCGTAAGTTTTTATGAGCAAATTGCCAAGGCGACTACGGCAAAGTCTTCCAGTCTGGTAGTGAAGAAAGATAATGTACCGGCGGCAGCGCTTCTTGCGCCCATCCTTCCCCTGGTAACGGTTTATGTCTTTAGGGCGGTGGTTGGTTTTGGTAAGGCGGCAGAAGGACATGTAGATCCGGTGGCTGCTTCTGTGCTGGGCTTCTTTTTAGCTTCTGTGTATGCTATTTTGTTGACCAAGCCGGGACAGTTAATTAACATCTTGGCCGGTTCCATTACGGAAGGCATTAAAGACGTGGCCGGCGTAATTTTCCTTTTTATGGGAATTGGTATGCTGGTAGCTGCCGTAATGGATCAGACGGTGGCCAAGGTCCTGAATCCTTTGCTGTTGTCCATTGTGCCTACGCACCCTTGGACGGTGTTTGCCTTCTTTGCTATTTGCGCACCCACGGCCTTGTATCGTGGTCCACTGAATATGTTTGGCATGGGCGTAGGTATTGCGGCTCTTATTGGTACTTTGCATATTTTGCCGGGTGCCGTGGTAGTGGGAACTTTTCTGGCGGTAGAATATATTCAGGGCGCTTCTGATCCTACCAATTCTCACAACACTTGGATTGGTGGTTTTACCAATGTGGATACTACGGAAATTCTGAAGAAGACGTTACCGTATACATGGGGTATGTGCCTGCTATTGCTTTTATATGTAACGTTAATGCGGTGGTAGAAGGGAGCAGCCATGAGAAAGGTTAGAATTGGCATAGATGTAGGTGGTACCTTTACAGATGCAGTGGCTGTCGATGATGCTACCTATGAGATAATTGCTCAAGAGAAGATATCTACTACCCACGCTGCTAAAGAGGGCGTGGCAGAGGGCATCATTAAAATCTTACAAGATATTTTGCAAAAAAATAATATTGCGCCGGAGGAAGTTGTGTTCATCGCTCACGGCACTACCCAGGCTACCAATGCCCTTTTAGAGGGGGATGTGGCCAAGGTGGGTATTTTGGCAATGGGCCGGGGTATCGAATCAAGTCGGGTAGAAAGTGATAGCGATGTAGGTAATATACCTTTGGCTCAGGGTAAGGAACTGGAAACTATTCATACTTACCTAAAAACAGAAAATGCTCAGGCAGATAAAGAGGCTGTTAACGCCAAGCTCCAAGAGTTACGGGACAAAGGAGCTCAGATTATTGTGGCCAGCGAGTCCTACAGCGTGGACGATCCTACCAACGAATTATTTGTGATGGCAGCCAGTCGTCAAAAAGGTCTTTATGCTACCGGTGGACATGAGGTGTCACAACTCTATGGTTTAAAGGTGAGAACCAGAACGGCGGTTATTAATGGCAGCTTGATTCCCAAGATGATGGAAACTGCGGATATGACGGAGCAGTGCGTAAAACGTTCCGGTATTGCCTCCCAGCTGATGATTATGCGCTGTGACGGTGGTGTTATGACCGTAGATGAGGTAAGACGCCGCCCTATTCTTACGATGCTGTCAGGCTTGGCGGCAGGTGTGGCCGGAGCTTTGATGTATGAAAAAATGTCCGATGGTATTTTTCTGGAAGCAGGGGGAACCTCCACGGATATTTCAGCGGTAAAAAATGGTAAGGTCATGGTGAAATATGCTCAGGTGGGTGGCCATAAAACCTATTTAAATTCTTTGGATGTGCGTACTCTTGGTGTAGCGGGCGGTAGCATGATTAGGGTGGAGCATAACCGCATTACAGACATAGGGCCGCGCAGCGCTCATATTGCAGGGCTTGCCTATGAGGTGTTTTCACCTGAAGTCATAGATCCTAAATTGGAATTGATGGCACCGTGCAAAGACGACGAACCGGTTTATGCGGCGGTGGGTGGTCAGGCAGGGGCAAAGGTGGCTCTTACCTTGGCAGGGGCAGCCAATGTGCTGGGTAAAGTACCGACAGGTGATTACGCCCGTGGTGATAAAGAAGCAGCACGTAAGGCCTGGCAGGTGCTTGGTGAGGCGCTGGGTATTACTGCTGAAGAGGCTGCCAGGCAGGCTATGGACATAGGTATCAGTAAGGTAAGACAGATTGTAGAGGGCCTGATTCACGATTATGCTTTGCCCAGGCAAGGCTTGATGCTGGCAGGTGGTGGCGGCAGTGCAGGTGTAGTAGCACCTTATCTGGGCGAGACTATGGGTTGCCAATGGAAAATAGTAAAGAATGCTCCCATTATTTCTACTATCGGTGTGGCCTTAGCTATGGTACGGGAAATCGTGGAGAGAACAGTAGTTAACCCTACTGACGAAGATATTAAGGCTATTCGTAGGGAAGCTTTGAACCAGATTATGCAATCCGGTGCTAAAGAAGCTACGGTAGAAATTGCTATTGAAATAGATAAGCAGAGCAATATTTTGCGAGCTATTGCCATGGGTGCCACAGAGCTTAGAACCAAGAATTTAGGTGGCAAGGTTCTTACTGCTGAAGAATTACAAACAATAGCGGCTCAGTCTATGGAACTACCTGCAGACAAAGTGCAAGAAATTGCCGGGGCAGGGAAATGGCATGTATTTGAAGGTCGTTTAGAGAAAAAATTCTTCTTCTTCTTTAAGAAAGCAGAGTTTCTGCTAAGAGTATTGGATAGAGACGGTGTTGTCAGACTGAGAAAAGCAGCTCAGGCAGTGTTGCTGACTACTAAGGCCAAGCTGGCTAAGGACCTGCATGACTTGATAGAAACCAATACGGAGTATGGTACTATTGGCGGACAGTTACCGTTGCTCTATGTGTTCTATGGTGAGAAGCAAATAGATTTGTCCGGATTGGTAAGTGTGGAGCAAATAGCTGCTTTATTGAAGTTGGAATTAGAGGGAGTAGCTGATGAAGAAAAATTAATTGTGATAGCTGCAAAGTGAGGCAAGCATGAAACAAAAAACTGTTAACTATGCTGAAAGAATTATACCGGTGTTGGCACAAGTAGATTGCTGCGTAGTTGGTGGCGGTACTGCCGGTGCGGCAGCTGCTATTACCGCCGGGCGACAGGGTTTAAAGACTTTGTTGGTGGAACGAAGTATTACCTTAGGTGGCATGCAAACTATTGGGTTGGTAGAACCTTTTATGCCCACTTTTGTGCGGGGCAGTGCTACGCCTTTTGTAAAGGAAATAAAAAGATGCCTTAAGAAGGCAGGTATCCAATATGCTGATGGCATGACAGGCGCCACCTGGACTAATCCGGAAACCTTGGCAGCTATCTATGATGAGCTTACTGTTAAGGCCGGTGTGCAGGTGCTGTACCAAGCTACTTTGGTGGACGTAATAAAGAAAGGTAAAAAAATAACCACTATCCTTGTGCAAACTATTCAAGGCATGGTTGCAATTAAAGCAACTCTGTTTATTGATGCAACCGGTGATGCGCTGCTGGCTAGACTGGCAGGCGTACCCACTGAGACAGGTTATGAGAAAACAGGGAACAACCAACCCATGAGTTTCCGTTTTGAAATGGGTGGTATTGATTTGCCCAAGCTGGTAAAATACATTGATAGTACCCAGGATACGTGGTGTAAAACTCCCTTGCCCCATTTTGAAATTGCTCAGGCCAGACACAGAGCTATTAAATATAAGCTGGAAGAATTTTTTCTGCAGGGCGTTGCCTCAGGAGAATTACAAGAAGAGGATGCTGAATACTTTCAGGCCTTTACTATTTTGGGCAAACCGGGCTGCATGTCCATGAATTGCCCGGAGCTGCCGGTGCGTTTTAGGGCTACACAGGCTTTATCTTATAGCCAGGGTGTACAGTATGGCAGAGCAATGATAAGACGTATCAGTACCTACCTGGTTAAACATTTACCAGGCTTTGAGCAGGCTTACCTTAGTAAAGAGGCCGGGATGCTGGGTGCCAGAGAATCCTTCCGAATCAGAGGCAAATATTATTTAACGGAAGCAGACTATTACGCCCGTACGACTTTTGCTGATGCTGTGGTAAAAAACGCTTATTACATTGATGCTCATGGTGAAAAAGTAGGCGAGTATTTAAAAAAAGGCCAGTTTTACGAAATTCCCTTTAGAGCACTGGTTTGCAAGGAAATTAGCAATCTGGCGGTAGCAGGGCGCTGTATTTCTGCCAGCTTCATTATGGAAGCTTCCCTTCGTATTCAGCCTATCTGCATGAGCATGGGTGAAGCAGCAGGAATTGCTGCTGCATGGGCTTACAGGTGTAGAATAGCCTTAAATATGGTACAATGGAACAAAATTCCTGCTCAACAACGCAGCTATGTGAGCAAAAAAACAAAATAAATAATTGACTTCGAGTTTACTTTAAATGGTAAAGTAAGGCTGCGACAAAGGGGAAGCTTCTTTTGTCCCGCTTGTTCCAACAAGTAAACTTTAGGAGGCAATTATTATGGACAACAAAAATTCAGGTGTATTTTCTTTAGGTGAAAAAAATGTGGCTTATGCTCAATATTTCGTGGGCCAAAGCTATCTTCAACCCTTAACTACGGAAGGCTTAAATATTGCTAATGTAACCTTTGAGCCGGGGTGCCGCAACAACTGGCATATTCATCACAAGGGAGGACAAATCCTTTTGGTGACTAGTGGCAGGGGCTATTATCAGGAGTGGGGTAAGCCTGCTCAAGAATTGAAACCGGGTGACGTAGTTAATATTCCTCCCGAGGTTAAGCATTGGCACGGCGCAGCTCCTACCAGCTGGTTTGCTCATGTAGCTATTGCCGTACCTGCAGAAGGTGCTTCTAACCAATGGCTGGAGCCGGTTTCACCTGAGGACTACAATAAATTAAAATAGGATAGGTGAAATATGGACAAAAAATTTTTATTTCGTATAGGTGTTGATTTTTCCATAACCATAATTTGGTCTATGCTGATGTTTTACGAGGATTTGACCCAAAGTGGTCGGATGAATTTGGTCGTGGAGCTGTTCGTCCTGTTTTTTGTCTATATTGTTACCCATAGAGGTATTTTGGCATCTCTCAATAGAGGCATATATAACTCCAAAAGAATCTTTGTTACTTTTGTTTATGCAACCTTGTTTTCTTTTATGGTTATTATCCTGCTTACTACACCGGCTGTTTTGGGATTGCAAATTCCGGCTTATGCTGATTTGGATGCTGCTACCAAAACCATTATGCTGGGGACTAACGCAAGAGCATTGAATGTGGGCTACACTTTTTGGTTGATGTATCTGGCCATGAATTTTGTGATGTTTAAAACTCTCTATAAGATAGTAAGAAAGGATTATGTAATAAATTTTTCTAAAAAAATATCCAAGAAATAGGAGAAAAATATAGGAACCTATGAAAAAAAGAAGTAATCTCCTTGGTTTATTGCTGATTATGTTCATCAGTCTTTTTGCCTTTGGTTGTGGTAGTGCAGTTACCCATGTAGCTACTACCGTAGCCGGTCAGGCAGCTAGTGTGGTGAACGGTACCTTGCAGGTCAAGGCCCTGCGGCAGGTAATTGCTGCTGATGACAGTAAGGGACGTACCATTATGTGGCAAACCGATAAAGAGCTTCAGGATGCTGCGGTGGAATATGGCCTAAAGGGTCAGGATACGGTACAAAGAGTGGTTGCCCAAGGCGAAAAATTTACCGACGACAAGGTGACCAGCTATATTTATACGGCTCGAATTGCAGATATGCAACCGGGACAAACTTATCGTTATAGGGCTTTGGCCGGGAAAGAAGCTACAGCTTGGCAGGAGCTAAAAACTCCTCAGGGCAACAATTTTAAAGCCTTGATTTTTCCGGACTCCCAGTCCAGTGATTATACCGCCTGGCAGAATATTTCCCGCTTCGCCTGGAAGACGTACAAGGATGCAGATTTCTTTGTAAACATGGGTGATTTGGTGGATAATGGCGAGGATCACAACCAATGGAACTATTGGTTTGAGGCTGTAGACGATATGATTAAGCACATTCCGGTGGTGCCTGTGATGGGCAACCATGAGACCTATAATCTGGCTTGGAAAGTTCGTATGCCGGAGGCTTATTTGCATCTCTTTGCCCTGCCCAAGCTGGAAAATGCGACCTACCAAAATCAGTACTATTCTTTTGATTATGGTGATGTCCATTTTGTGGTGCTTAATACCCAAGAAAATGAGATAAAAGGTTTTCAACCGGATATGATGAAACTTCAGGTTGAATGGCTGAAAAAAGATTTGGCACAGACCAAGAAAAAATGGAAAGTAGTTCTAATGCATAAGGATGTTTTACAGTACGGTTTCTTAACCAGACCTACTCCCAGAGCAGAAGGCATTTCCGAAGAGGGCAACTTGTTTATGCCAATCTTTGATGCGAATAATGTAGATGTGGTTTTAACTGCTCACCTGCATACCTATAGAAATAGAGGACATATTAGGAATTTTAAGCGAGATGAAAAAGGTCCGCTTTATATCATTACCGGTGTAGCCGGTAATGTACGGTATCCCAGTTTATGGAAAAGTCACCAGCTGGATGTAACGGTGGCTCCGCAACCGGAAACAGATAATTTCTTATATATGGAAGCGACGGATAATAGTATGATATTTACATCATACTTGCCGGATGGACAGCAGATTGACAAAGTAGAAGTAAAAAAATAAACTAAAATGTTGCCAATGGGGACGGAGTCAACTGATAAATTTTTAATTTACCAGTTGACTCCGTCCCCATTGGCAAATGTATAATGAGGGAAAGAAGGTGAAGACATGGAAATAAGGGTATTGAGATATTTCTTAGTAGTAGTACGAGAAGAGAGTATTACCAAAGCTGCCGAAGTATTGCATATTACACAGCCTACGCTGTCCAGACAATTAAAAGAACTGGAAGAAGATGTAGGTGTTACTTTATTTGCGCGTGGTACCAGAAAAATAAGCTTAACAAATGAAGGCATTTTGCTACGCCGCCGTGCTGAAGATATCGTGAACCTGGTAGACAAGACCTCTAAAGAATTGCTGGAGCAAGACGAGCAGGTCAGTGGCGAAATTATGGTGGGGTGGGGCGAGGTAGAAGCGGTACACCAAATAGCAGAACTGTTTAAGGCTTTTCAAAAGCAATATCCTTTGGTTAAATTTTTCACCTATGCAGCCAATGCTACAGCTGTTACTTATAAGCTGGACAATGGCCTTTTAGATGTAGGTCTCCTTTTGGAACCGGTGAGTATAGATAAATACGAATATATTCGCCTGGGGGTAAAAGAACACTGGATGGCCATTTTGCGCGCTGATGATCCATTAGCCAGAAAAAAATATATTACTGCCAAGGATTTAATTGGTAGAAATTTGATTTTACCTGTACGTGCGGAAACCATTGGCGAGGTAAGAGCTTGGCTAGGGGATGTAGCTGGTCAGGTTTCTACAGATATAAGCTCCAATTTTAGTACCAATACATCTATTATGGTAGAGCATGGCTTAGGTATAGGTATTTCCATCGAAGGCTCTTTACCCTATGTGGATGAGAGCAAGATTTGCTGCCGTAGATTGCGCCCCGCTTTTGACGCAACGAATGTATTGGCTTGGCGCAGGCAGCAACCTACTAGCCTGGCAGTCCAAAAATTCCTCGAATTTGCAAAATGCTTTTTAAGCATGACAAACCATAAAAACTAAGTATTAGACATATTGACCTAATATTCTTACAATGTGAGCAGAGAAAAAAATTCTCTGCTCACATTTTTTTTAGAGGAGAACAGGATGCTAAACACACAGATATATATTCAACAAATGGAAGATAAATTCGAGGCTTTTAAGCGACAGGGCTTAGTGGAAGAATCCAAGATTAACGACACAAACCTGGAGGAGTATGTTGAACTTGCCAACTTCATTGACTTGTTGGTTGCAGCAGGAGTAGACAAAACTAAAATAAAAGAATTACTCCGTTTTAGGGAGGAACAAAATCAACCGGCACAAATTTTGATGCTGAAAAAATTTAGAGCTAATGTTTTGGAAGAGGTGCATATCCAGCAAGAGTTGGTAGATAAACTGGATTATATTATTGCTGATATTAAGAAAACCGGCAAGCAAATGAGGAGGGCTTAAGATGATTATTAAAGAAATGGCTGATATTTGTGGTGTGTCCGAAGCAACTTTACGTTATTACGAAAAAATAGGTTTAATTCCTGCTGTGCCTCGCAACGTCAGCGGTTTAAGAGTGTATAACCAAGACTACGTGGAGTGGGTAAAGCTTATTAGTGAGCTAAAATCTGTAGGCATGTCCTTGGATGCTATTCAAGAATATATGAATTTAGCTAGAAAAGGTAAACGTACTACTCACAAAAGAAGAGAAATAATTGCGCTGGCAAGACAGCTGCTTTTAAATAAAATTACAGAGCTACAGACGGCAGTCGCTAAGGCTGATGAACAGTTGGCCAATTATGATCATGCTCTACTTCCCCAGACGGAAGTACTGGTGAAAAAGCTGGCCAAGACGGCGGTAAGCTCTATGTACGTTTATCGGAAAGGATGTGTCTTTGATGAACAGGCGAGAATTTCTTAAAGTCACGGGAATGGGTGCGATGACGGTATTCCTTAGCGGCTGTGGCTTGTTGGGAATGTCCGGAACCGGTGAATTAAGTGGCAAGAGCGCCAAGCCGGTTGCACCTCAGGAAATTTCCAAAGGCAATAAGCTTAAAATAGTAGTAATTACCGGCAGTGCGCATGCTAAAGGAACCTCTGCTTATCTGGCAGATAGATTTATTCAGGGTGCTATGGAAGCCGGACACAGCGTTACTCGCTTTAATGCAGCCTTTGAAAAATATCACTATTGTACAGGCTGTGATAAATGCAAGGGGGCAGGGAAATGCATATTTAGTGATAACGTTGAACAAAAGCTAATGCAACCTTTGCTGGAGGCAGACGTGGTAGCCTTGATTACACCGCTTTACTACTATACCTTTTCAGCACAAATAAAAGGCGTTATTGATAGATTTTACTCTCATACCAAAGACCAAAAATTGAAGGGGAAAAATGCTTTGCTAATGGCCACTGCTTATAACAGCTCAGAAGATACTATGCCGGCCTTGGTAAAAAATTATCAAGCTATTCTCAAAATACTGGATTGGAAGGATGCCGGGCAGGTTTTGGCTATAGGCTGTGGGGCCAGAAGCCTGATTGAGTCTTCTCGTTTTGGTGGTCAGGCCTATGAAATAGGTAAAAAATTATAGGAGGTGAAGACATGAAGATAGTTGTGCTCACCGGTAGTCCTGTTAAGGATGGTACTACCAATGTGTTGGCAGAGAGATTTATAGCCGGCGCTAAAGAAGCCGGACATGATGTCTATCGCTTTGATAGTGCTTTTAAAAATATTCATCCTTGTGTTGGATGTGATACCTGTGGTATGAATGGACCTTGTATACATAAGGATGATATCGAAAATGATTTAATTGGACGTTTGGTTGGCTGTGACATGGTGGTCCTGGTTAGTCCTTTGTATTTTGCAGGACTTACCGGGCAATTAAAAACTATTATAGACAGATTTTATTCTCGCACGGAATCAATTCACCGCAAAAAATCTGCTCTTTTGGTTGCGGCAGGCAGTAATGATAGCTGGATGCTGGAAGCGATAGAGGCTTACTACAAAAAGTTAACAAATTATATGGAATGGTCTGATGTAGGTAAGATTTTGGCCAAGGATTGTTTAGATAAGGCAGCTATTGAAAAAACTAATTTCCCGCAAGCAGCTTATGAGCTGGGGAAGAAATTATAATTAAAAGGAGACGAAAAAAATGAGATTAGGAACTGGCGAATTATTGGTAATTTTTGCTTTGGCAATCGTATTGTTTGGTTCAGGCAAGGTAGCAGGTTTGGGTAAGGCTTTGGGCACCAGCATTAGGGAATTCAAAAGCGAATTAAATAAGGTCGATGAAGCAGTAAAGGTAAACGACAATGACAGCGCTAAATGAGCTGCCCTTAAGTGAACATTTGGCTGAATTGCGCAAAAGGCTTATTGCCTGTCTGGTGGTTGTGTTTGTCAGCTTTAGCATTATTTTGGGGCTATATATTGATCCGGTGATGGCCTTTTTTACCAATCCGGTTCGGCAACAAGGTATCAATCTTGTCTATATTGGCCTGGGCGATGTGATTCTGGTACAGGTGAAGGCAGCTCTTTTGTGTGCTCTGCTGCTTACTGCTCCTTTTTTGCTTTGGCATATTTGGCAATTTGTTAAGCCTGCTTTTTATGAAAATGAAAGAACCCATGCTTTTTTATTAGGCTGTATCATTATTGCCCTTTTTGCCACAGGTGTGGCTTTCGGCTACTTTATGGTTTTTTGGGCAGCAGTAAATTTCTTTGTGATGATTGGTCAAGGCGTGGCGCAACCAATGCTCTCGATTGATGCCTATATGGATTTCTTACTAGCCTTTGTCTTTCCCTTTGGCTTGGTTTTTGAGCTGCCGGTGCTGTGTTATGTATTGGGCAGAATGGGTTTGATAAGCTATGAGACTTTAAGACACTATAGAAGGCATGTTATTTTGGTGATTTTTATCGTGGCAGGACTCTTAACGCCGCCGGATGTTTTGTCTCAAGTCTTAATGGCTGTGCCTATGCTGCTTCTGTATGAAGTGGGCATTCTGGTACTGCGTTTTACAGCGCATCATGCAGAGATTGAAAAAGTGTGACAGGGAGGAAGAATATAAATTGGATAGAGTAAAGCTGGCAGAACAAAGGATGAAGGAAATTTATGGTGATGAAAAAATTGCTTTAGCGGAAACAGATCCTGATTTTGAGGCAAAAATGCATCGCTTTCTATTGGGAGAAGTCTACAGCTATGGCAATTTGACTAATAGACAAAGGCTGCTCATTACTATTGCCAGTATTACCGGGAACGGGAATGCGGATATGCTCACGCCTCATATTGAGGCAGCGTTACGCATTGGCGTAAAGCCTGAGGAAATTAAAGAAGTATTCCATCAGATTGCGCCATACGTTGGTTTTCCGGGAGCAGTAAAGGGTTTGACCTTAACCAATAAGGTGTTTAAAGCTAAAGGTATTAAGCTGCCTTTGCCTAGCCAAAGTAAAACTACGGAAGAAAACAGGTTAGAAAAAGGCATTGCAGTGCAAACTAGTATTTTTGGCGACCATATTGCTACCATGAGGGCCTCTGCCCCAGACAATCAAAAGCATATTCAGGATTATTTATCTGCTTATTGTTTTGGTGATACTTATACGCGTGGTTGTCTGGGCTTAAAGGAAAGAGAAATGCTGACCTTAGCTGCAATTGCCAGCCTGGGAGGTTGTGATCCCCAGGTAAAAGCTCATGTCAATGGCAATAAACTGGTGGGCAACGATAAGAACACTATTTTAGCCGTAATTACCCAATGCATGCCATTTATAGGTTTTCCCAAAACGTTAAATGCCTTGGCTGCCGTGAATGCGGTTTTGCCGGAAAACTAAGACAAGGGGGACAAAAGTACCGCCCCGCTGTCTCAAAACTATAAAAAATGTGACAAAACAAGGCTGGCAGTTTCTGCAAAGCTGTTGCTTACTTGTTACTTTTCCTGTTTTGGGGTAAAATTAAAATAAGTAGAGGGAGGTAATTCCAATGCAAAAGGAAACAAGAAAATATGTGATAGAGAAAACTAATGATTTGTTGAAAGCACCTTCTGCTTGCCCTGAAGTAAAGGCAGCAGCTAATGCTTGGCTGAAGGCTCAAGGCACTCCTGAAGAAGCAATGGAAACAAAAAAATATATTAAGGAGCTGGAAGAGGATATAATGCCAATTGATGGTTTGATTGGCTTTGCTGGTTCTGAAGTGGGTGCTAAGTTGTTTGGAGCTGATGTGGCAAAAAAGGTTTTGGCTCACGCTCAGGAAATTAAAAAAGCAGGAGCAAAATATTGTGATTGCCCAGCTTGCACAGCTTGTGCAGCAATCCTGGCGAAAAAGGCTGAAATGCTGAAATAAGGTAAATTATAAATCGTTGTCGACACCATCGAGCCGGGCGCTCGATGGTGTCTTGTTTTAAATGAGTAAAAAGGGTATAATGTTATTATTGTAAGTAATTTATTATTTAATAATTACTGATGCCGGGAAATTTTTGTAAAGGGGAGACAATCAACAAATGAGTACTATGCCTACTGACGATAATCAACTTTTGTCCAAGGCCCTTAAGGTAATAATGGCTAATAGTGACGAATACGCCTTTGTTAAGGACAAGGACTTAGTCTATCATGCTGCCAGTGAGACGTTCGCTAGAATGTGTGGACAAAAAAGTGAGGCAGATGTAATCGGGAAAACTGATTATGACTTGTTTCCTAAAGATATTGCCGATAGTTATCGGGAAGATGATAAAAAGCTCTTTGCTTTGCAAAAGGATTTAAATGGCTATATTGAAAAACTGCCGGGGGAAAAAGGGCAGGTTCGCTGGTCTAAAACCTGGAAACAATTGGTGAGGAATGAGCAGGAACAAATCATTGGTCTATATGGTAGGGGCAGGGATATTACCAAAGAAGTGAATATGGAAACAGAGCTGATTTCTTCGCATCGCTTTGAAGATTTAATAAATAATATTCCGGATGGTGTCAGTATTTTGCACGAAGAAAAGGGAGCGTTCTACCTTGACTTCTTTAATGCTGCTTGGTGCTCGTTGCATCACTTTAGCGTAGCTTATGCTCAAACGTTGTTACACACCAATGTGCAGGAGTTTGTTTATCCTGAGGATGTTCATATTGTCAAAGAGGAATTTCAACGAGTTAGCTCCGGCAGTAAAGCAGAGGGACACTCTATTTATCGTATCATCGACGAAGCTGGCGAGCTCCATTGGCTGGACATTCGCTATCGTGCTGCCTATGAGGAGAAAGGCATTCAATACTACTATGCATCACACATTAGTCTTGATGCGCAAAAAGAAGCAGAAGCTAAACTAGCGGATAGTCAATTGGCCCTAAGGGAAGCTATTTCTCATTCAGACATACAGTTTTTCACCATTTTTCCGCAGCAACACCGTTGTGAAATCTATGCCATGAGTGATCGGTTGTCTGAATTGCCCATGACTTGGGAAAATTTTCCGGATGACTTTTTGGCATATACTAAGGCCACATCTGAGGACTGTGCGGCTTATCGACAAATGCTGCAAGAAGTTGTAGATGGAGCTGAACATGCTGAATGTACGGTCCACTTCGCCTATCAAGGCAAGTGGGGTTGGGAAAAGCTGCGCTTAAATGCTGTACGGGATAAAGCCGGTAAGCTTATTAAAATTCAAGGCTATTCTTTAAATGTTTCTCAGCAGAAGCGAGAGGAGAAGGTACTTAGAGACAAGCTCCTCAGGCTACGTTCTTTGAGCGGTAATACTTTTGAAGCTTTTACGTTTAACCTTACGCAACGGACTAATCCTGATATTCAAACCAAGGATGGCAAGCTGTTGGAACAAGTAGTGCCGGCGAAAATCAGAGAAGAGGCTTTGCGTATTTGTCCACCGCTTCTGGATAGTAATCCTGCTACCGTGGATGTTTTGCTCAGGGCTGCAGCTCGTATACCGGATCCTAAAGATAGAGCTTTGTTCATTAGCACCTGTAGCAGTGATGCGGTAAGACAAGCTTACAGCAAAGGGCTTTTTAAGGCAGAAATTTTTTATCGGCGCTATGTCAATGAAACCTTGCGTTGGGTTTCCACGTCAGCCGAGGTTATGCCAGATCCTACCAGCGGTGATTTGATTGCTCTGTATTACACCAGCGATGTTACTGACAGGACGGTACGGGAAAAGATGTTTAATGCCATTGCGGTTAAACATTTTGAAACCATTGCTTATTATGATTTGCAAACAGGGCAGCTGTATGTCAATGTTACCCATGACGCTTTGGATGCTACCTTTACGGAAGGGATTCCTTATCTCGAGGCGGTCAGGGAGGTAGCTAAGAATTGTTCTTCCCAAGAGGAAAAAGTAAAATATATTGAGCAAATGGCTCCGGAAACCATTAAAGAAAAATTGGCTTCCGCACCGCTTTATACCTGCTACTACAGTAGAAGTGACCGCAAGATGGATTTGCCGGGGCATCCCTTAAGACAGATGCGTGATGATATTTTCTACTTGGATGAGCATAAAGACATCATTGTATTCGTGCTTAGCGATATTACGGAACTGCTTGAGAGGGAAGCAGAGCAAAGAGAAAAGTTGGGCTCAGCACTAAAGGCTGCGGAACAGGCTTCCGTTGCTAAATCTGAATTCTTAAGTAGGATGAGTCATGAAATCCGGACCCCGATGAATGCTATTATCGGTCTGGATGCCATTGCCCTTCAGGAAAAGGGCCTGACCAGAAGTATGGAGGATCATCTGCAAAAAATTGGACTCAGCGCTCGTTTCTTACTGAGCCTGATTAACGATATTTTGGATATGAGTCGTATTGAAAGTGGCCGCATGCTTCTTAAGAAAGAACCCTTTAATTTCGAAGACATGGTTAATAACATCAACACTATTCTCTACGAGCAATGCCAAGCAGGCAGCTTGGATTATGACTGCGTCTTAAAGAGTTATACAGAGCCTTTTTATGTGGGCGATGTGATGAAGCTGCAGCAGGTATTGATTAATCTTTTGGGCAATGCAGTGAAGTTTACTCCTAAGGGTGGTAAGATTCATTTTATGATTGAACAAATTGCTTGTGCCGGAGATAAAGCAGTTTTACGCTTTGAGGTATCAGATACAGGTATTGGCATTGACGAGAAGTTTGTACCTCACCTGTTCGAAGCTTTTACCCAGGAGGAAAGGGGCCGAACCTCTCCTTACGGTGGTACAGGCCTGGGATTGGCAATTTCCAAGAATATTGTTAATCTGATGGGCGGTAGCATTTCTGTCCATTCCATTAAGAATGTAGGTAGCGAGTTTACCGTGGAGGTGGAGCTGGGCCTTACAGAGGATTCAATCAAGGCGCGCAATTTATTACCACCTAAGCAAAAATCTCTGTATACCTTGGTGGTGGATGATGATGTAATTGTTTGCCGTCATACTCAGCTTGTTCTTAAAGAAGCCGGCTATGAGGCAGAATGGGTGGATAGCGGTGCAGGTGCCTTGATTAAGGTTGCCAAGCAGCACGATATTAGGCGTGACTATGATTTGATTCTTTTGGACTGGCAAATGCCGGATATGGATGGTATCGAGACTGCCAGACGTATCAGAACAATTGTAGGGACGGAAGTAACAATCATCATTATGACCGCTTATGATTGGGCCTTCATAGAGAAGCAGGCCATTGATGCCGGTGTTAATATGTTTATGAAGAAGCCTATTTTTGTAAATTCCCTGAATCAGGCTTTTGCCAACCTTGATTTGAAAAAACCAAGAGAGATTAAACCTGATCCCGTATTTGATTTTACCGGCAAACGAGTTCTTTTGGCCGAGGATAATTCTATTAATGCAGAGATTGCCAAGCGGCTATTGGAAAACAAAAATTGCACGGTGGAAGTGGTTCCTAATGGTGCCGAAGCAGTAGAGAGTTTTGCAGAAAAACCACAAGGGTACTTTGACGCTATTCTCATGGATGTAAGGATGCCTATTATGGATGGTTTGTCAGCAACCAAAGCTATCAGGGCCATGCGCAAGGAAGGTAGTAAGACTGTGCCGATTTTGGCAATGACTGCCAATGCCTTTGCTGAGGATGTAAATCTGTCACTGCAAAGTGGCATGAATGCACATCTGACAAAGCCTATTGAACCGTTGACATTTTTTGCGACCTTGCAGAAGTTTATTAAAAAGTAGACTTGAACTAAATGAGCCAGGGAGGATTTCCCCCTTGGTTCATTTTTTATGGTATAATATATGCTACTAATTCAAGAAAGAGGTCAAACTTATGGCTAACGGGTTTAAACAATTAAAGGTCTGCCAGGAAACTGTGGAGCTTTTAACTAAAACAGGCAAAACTACACCTACGGCGGTGCAAGAACAGGCTATACCGGCTCTTTTCGCAGGTAGGGATGTAATGGCTAGGGCGCAAACAGGTGTAGGTAAAACCTTGGCCTTTGTGATCCCTTTGCTGGAGAAGATTAATACAGAGAAGAACTTTGTGCAAGGACTGATTATTGCACCTACCAGAGAGCTGGCTCTTCAAGTGGCTACAGAAATAAAAAAACTGACCGGTACAAGGAATATTGGGGTATTGACTGTTTGCGGCGGCAGAGATTTTGAGAGCCAAAAGCATAAGCTGCAAGGTAAAACGCATGTTATGGTAGGCACTCCCGGTAGGCTGCTGGAGCATTTGCGCAAGGGCAATACTAACCTGGGCGGTGTCAGCTATTTTGTTTTAGATGAAGTGGATGAGATGCTAAAGCAAGGCTTTGAGGAAGATATTGAAACAATCTTAACCCTTTTGCCACCGGGGCACCAAACCATGCTTTGTTCAGCTACTATCAATGAGGAAGTAAACAAACTTGGTAAGAAGCTAACGAGAAATTGTCAGGTAATCGACATTACTCCCCAGCAAAGCACAGGGGAAAATATTCAGCAGATTTGTATTAAGGTCAATGAAGAACACAAGATGGATGCTCTTTTGACCTTGATAGAAAGATATAATCCGTATCTCATGCTGGTTTTTTGCGATAGCAAGCAAAAGGCTATGGAACTAAACGAGGCTTTATTTAGCAAAGGTATTAATGTAGATGTGTTGCATGGTGATATGTCCCAAGTCAAGCGTAAGGCTGTTATGAAGGCCTTCCGCAAGGCTCAGCTTCAAGTTTTGGTAGCCAGCGATATTGCAGCGCGTGGTCTGGATGTAGAGGGAATTACCCATGTAGTCAACTATGATATTCCCCATGACCCGGATTGGTATGTGCATAGAATTGGCAGGACTGGTAGAGCCGGCCACGAGGGTATGGCCATTACCTTTTACACGTTGGAGGAAGGCCGGTGGCTAAAGAATCTGGAAACCAAGCTTGGCATTACCATGGAACGTCAGAATTTGGCAGGTAAAGCTGTGGCCAGAACCAAGAAACCGCTTAGTTCCAAGACCAAGAAAAAAGCACCCAAACGAGGCAAGACGGCTGTGGGACCCAACAAGAGGGGAACTAAATATGCCGAAGCGTCTCGTAAACAAAAGGATAAAGATGGCAATGTAAAGGGCCAAGCCACGGAACACAAATTTTCCCAGGGCAGAGGCAAGCGTCGCAGGACAAAATAGGCGCAGAACAAGCGTAGTAAGCTAAAAAGTGGTATAATACAGCAGGAATTTATTTAGCAAGGAGAGATGTAAATGGAGGAAGTTAGAGTAAGATTTGCTCCCAGTCCCACCGGGTATTTGCATATTGGTGGTGCCAGGACTTGCTTGTTTAATTGGCTTTTTGCCAAAAGTCAGGGAGGCAAGTTGGTGCTGCGCATTGAAGACACCGACCAGGAAAGATTGAAGGAGGATTCTGTCAGCCAAATTCTTACCAGTTTGAAGTGGCTGGGTCTTACCTGGGATGAAGGACCTGAGGTAGGCGGAGATAAGGGACCTTACTATCAATCTCAAAGATTGGAGCTTTACAAAAAGGTTTGCGAAGAGCTGGTGGCGCAGGGCAAGGCTTATTATTGCTTCTGCACCCCGGAAGATTTGGAGAAAGACAGAGAAAGACAACGGGAGCTAAAGCAGCCTTTTCGCTATAGCGGAACCTGCCGCAATTTAACTAAAGAACAGGTGCAAGCCAAGCTTGCCAATGGTGAAAAATATTCCATTCGTTTTAAGCTGCCCAATCAGCCTCATGTAGTGGTTCATGATTTGATTCATGGCGATGTGACCTTCACCATGGATCAATTTGATGATTTTGTCATTATGAAAAGTAATGGCATTCCAACCTACAACTTTGCGGTAGTGGTGGACGATCATGCTATGCAGATTACTCATGTACTAAGGGCAGAGGAGCATTTATCCAATACGCCTAAGCAAATATTTATTTATGAAGCTCTGGGCTATCCTGTACCAAAGTTTGGACATATGCCCATGATTTTGGCACCGGACAGGAGCAAGCTGAGCAAGCGGCACGGTGCGACCTCTGTCGAAGAATTTAGACAACAAGGTTACTTGCCTGAAGCCATAGTGAACTACTTGACGTTGCTAGGTTGGTCACCGGGGAATAATCAGGAAATTTTCACCCTGCCGGAAACCTTGAAACAGTTTGATTTTGATAAAATGTCCAAGAAAGCTGCTGTCTATGATACCAAGAAGCTTACTTGGCTTAATGGCCAGTATTTGTCAAGTTTGCCCATTGATAATATTGTGCAGGCTGCTATTCCCTTCTTTAAACAAGCAGGACTTATTGATGATAAATATTTAGCTGAACACTGTGAATATTTTACCCATTTGGTAGATGTGGTACGGGTAAGGGTAAAAACTTTGCAAGAGGTAGTGGACGGCGCCCAGTATTTCTTTAAACCGGTTGACGGCTATGACCCCAAAGGCGAGGCAAAACACTTTACGGCAGATGGTGCGGTGATTTTGGGAAAATGCCTAGCGGCTCTTACTGCTTTAACAGAATTTACATTGACTTCTACGGAGGCAGCCTATAACAAGATTGCCGAAGAAATGGGTCTTTCTCTTGGCAAGGTGGTGCATCCTACCAGATTAGCTTTAACCGGACGCACGGTAAGCCCGGGGTTGTTCGATGTAATGATTTTGCTGGGGAAAGAAGAAACCTTACGGCGTTTGGACAAGGCTATAAAATATATAAAAGATAAATAATTTTTAACAAAGAAGGCATGACTTATGAACAAGTATGTTGCAGAATTTATTGGAACGGCAGTTTTGGTTATTTTTGGTTGCGGTAGTGCGGTAGCAGCTAACACTTTGCTAGGCAATGCAGGTCAAACCGTACAACTTGCTTTTTCTACATTACTTATTGCTTTTGCTTTTGGTCTGAGCATTGTGGCCATGGCTTATTCTGTGGGTAACGTTTCCGGATGCCATGTTAATCCAGCTGTTTCTTTTGGTATGTTGGTGGCAGGACGTATGACACTAAAAGATTTTATTGGTTATGTAATTTCTCAATTTTTAGGAGCAACAGCAGGTGCCGCTGTTCTGGCCTTTATTCTGGGCAGCACAGCTGCTTTAGGCACCAATGGCTTTGGTAAGGCTAGTGCCATGGGCATTGATATGTATACAGCTCTTTTAGTTGAAACTGTTTTAACCTTTGTTTTTGTTTTCACTATTTTGGGTGTTACCTCTAAACCGGAGTTTTCTAATGTAGCCGGCTTAGTTATTGGCTTAACTTTGACTCTGGTTCATATTTTAGGTGTACCTTTTACAGGAACCTCTGTTAACCCAGCTCGTAGTTTTGGACCGGCCTTACTAAGTGGCGGCCTGGCTATGCAGCAATTGTGGGTATTTATCGTAGGACCGTTGGCAGGAGCTTTTATCGCTGCCTTTGCCTATGGTGCTTTGACCAATAAAACCGCAAAATAAATGAGACAAATGTGAGACAGGAGGTATGGTGCCTTTTGTCTCATTTTTTGAGACAAAAGGTAGCGGCTCAACTGTCTCAAAACTGAGAGATAGGTGTTATTATGGCAAATTATGTATGTATGGATTTGGGTGGCATGAGCATTAAACATGGTGTAGGAACCGGTGACGGGGAGCTATTAACCAGTGGTGTCACTCCCATGATTATGGCTGAAGTTGAACTGGAAACTTTACTGGAACAGCTGGTAACCATTGTCAGGAACTACAAAAAAGAATATAGATTGTCCGGTGTTGCTATTGCTACGGCAGGTATGGTAGATACTGCCAAAGGTACCATTGTTTATAGCGGTGCACATTTCCCCACCGGATATACCGGAACGAATGTAAAAAAATACATTGAAGAGAATTGCAAGCTTAATTGCACAGTGGAAAACGATGTTAACGCAGCGGCGCTGGGAGAATATTGGCTGGGCTCTGCTCAAAAGAAAAGCTTGATTTTCTGCATTACCGTAGGTACCGGCATTGGTGGTGCCCTGCTTTATAATGGTAAGCTGATTCATGGTTCAGGCCAATGTACAGGTGAGGTAGGCTATACTTTTATGGGCGAAAAAAATCGCTGGGAGGATGTTGCCTCCACTGCAGCCTTGATTCAGCAGGTAACTGCCGATAAACATGCAGCCAAGGGTCAGATTACCGGCGAAGCTATTTTTGAGCTGGCGTCCGAGGATGATCCTACCGCTATCGATGCCCTAAATCATTTTATCGAACGGTTGGCCATTGGTATTGCTAATATTTGTTATACCATTAACCCGGAATTAATTGTGCTAGGCGGTGGTGTTACGGCTCAGAAGGATTATTTGGAGCCACGCTTAAATAAGCGTTTAGGGGAACTGTTGATTGAACCTATAAGAAAGAATACCAAGCTGGTTTTTGCCACTTTGGGCAACAAAGCAGGCATGCTGGGAGCACTTTATTTTTATCTGGAAGAGCAGGGGAAACTTAGAGCTTTGAAGGGTAAGATAGCTAATTTATAACTTTTTTAGGTTTCAAGGGAAATCTCTTGACAGATAACGTAATAATGTTTACAATATATGGGTATCACTCTGAGGAACAGTCGTTAGCCCCGACTTTTACCGAAGATCATCACATGATACGCATACTATATATAATTAGCAAAGAAACTTATTTTAAACAGGAGGAATTCAGGATGAAGACATATATCGCAACACCGTCCACCATTGAACGTAAATGGTACGTTGTTGATGCTACTGATAAGACTCTCGGCCGTTTGGCTGCAGAAGTTGCCAAAGTTCTCCGTGGTAAGAATAAACCTACCTTTACTCCTAATATGGATACCGGAGATTATGTAATTGTTATTAATGCTGAAAAAGTAAAATTGACAGGTAAGAAGTTAGTTCAAAAGACTTACTTCCATTACACTGGTTACATGGGCGGCGACAGATTTGTTAAAGCCGGCGACATGTTAAAAGATAAACCTACCAGAATGGTGGAGCTAGCTGTTAGAGGCATGGTTCCTCACAATCGTTTAGGTACTCAGATTTTCAGTAAATTATTCGTTTATGCTGGTCCAGATCATCCGCATGCAGCTCAAAAGCCGGAAGTTCTGAACATAGATATTCGCTAAGAAGGAGAGGAGAACGTAGAAATGGCAAAAGTTACTTATAATGCAACTGGTAGTCGCAAAAGTTCTGTTGCTCGTGTTCGCCTTGTTCCTGGCGATGGCAAGATCACAGTAAACGGTCGCGAATTAACCGAGTATTTTGGTTTGAAAACATTGGAATTAATCGTTCGTCAACCATTGGAAGTAAGCGAGACTTTGGGTAAATATGATGTTATCGCTACTGTTGATGGCGGCGGCATTTCCGGCCAAGCCGGTGCAATCCGTCATGGTATCGCAAGAGCACTGCTTAAAGTAGATGCTGAATACCGTCCCGGTTTGAAGAAGGAAGGTCTCTTAACCAGAGATCCAAGAGAAAAAGAGCGTCGTAAATACGGCTTGAAGAAAGCTCGTAAGGGCCCTCAATACAGCAAGCGTTAATTTTCTACAAAATACAATCCCGCAGGCAATTGCCTGTGGGATTTTTTTTGCTTAAAGCTATTTCCACGCTGCTTGCGAAATAGGAATAAAAAGTAAATTTTATGTTATAATATAACGTAATAAATCTGTGCAAATATAAGGTGGATGGTATTATGCTTAAGAACACACGCGCTCAATCTACAAAAGATTATATTTGTGAAGCCATCAAGGATGGTATAGCTAAAGGGAATTTTTTGCCGGGACAGGAATTGGGACAAGAGGCATTGGCTAAATATTTTGGCGTCTCCAGGATGCCTGTTCGCGAAGCCTTGCAAATCTTGGCAGTAGAAGGATATGTGGAAGTTTTGGATAATCGGCATATGCAAATTGCCAATCCAAAGAACAAAATTAAAAATAATACCAAATTAAAAAAATCATTTCCGGTAGGGAAAAGGGCAGTCTTAATATCGGATGCTAGCACCACTGTAGGAGATAATAGCTTTCATAAGATACAACTGCTGCCTGCCAGGGAACAAGTGGCAGCTGTTTTGCGCAAGGAAATATTGTCACAACAGCTAACAGCAGGACGAGAAATAAGTCTAAAAGAAATTGCTGATTATGTTGGCATGTCCATAACACCGGTAAGGGAAGCTTTTCAAATTTTGGCAAGTGATGGGTTGCTAGCGCTTCGACCCAATAAGGGAGCGGTGGTTTTAGGCGTTAATAAAAAATTTATACAAGACCATTATGAAACAAGAGCTATTTTAGAAAGTGAAGCAGCTGCCAAGGCAGCCCAACCGGATGCTGATATTTCAGAAATTGAAAATGTTTACAAGAGAGTTTGTAAAAGCCTGAAGGCTAAAGAATATGAGGAATACAAAAACTATAATCAAAGCTGGCATTTGGCTATTTGGAGAGCGGCAGGAAATAAAAAAATAGAAGCAATACTTTCATCCTTATGGAATGGCCTGTCTATGGGAAATAAAACATCTGAAAAAGAATACGCAGCTATTTCCATGAAAGAGCACGCCAAGATAATGCATGCCATTAGTAACCGTAACTCTGAGCAAGCAAGAATATTAATGCGGGCACATATTGAACGTAGTATGAATAGTATTCTTACAAATGTCCCTGATCCATATAAAAATAAAAAGAAATAAACTCTTACAAATTGAACTGAAAAATGAGAATATTTATAAATCCCATTGACTTAAGTGCTAATGGGATTTATATTATATCCAGAAATTGGATACATTATCACTTATAATATTTACGGGCCCAGTGAAATTATCCGAAAGAAACCGAGGGGAAAAGAGGAGATAACAGAATGTCACCAATAGCGATTACTTTGATTTTTTTGGCTTTTGCCATAGTCATGTTTGTAACTGAAAAATTACCGTTAGCAGTTACTTCTATGGTTGTCTGTGTTGGTTTGGTATTAACAAAGGTTTTAAGCGTTAAAGATGCTTTTGCCGGATTCGTTGACTCCAATGTAATTTTGTTTGTTGCCATGTTTGTTGTTGGAGGAGCATTTTTTGAAACCGGTATGGCTTATTCTGTGGGCGGTCTAGTGACCAAGTTTGCTAAGACAGAAAGACAGCTTATTGTTGCAGTAATGATGGTAACAGGAATTATGAGTGGATTTCTTTCTAATACAGGAACTGCAGCTGTTGTAATCCCCGTAGTAATCGGTATTGCAGCCAAATCAGGCTTTGCCAGATCAAAGCTTTTGATGACTGTGCCCATTGCAGCAGCCATGGGCGGGAATTTATCTTTAATTGGTGCACCTGGTAACATGATTGGTCAGGCTGCTTTGCAAAAAATGGGATTGTCCTTTGGATTTTTTGAGTATGCTTTAGTCGGTGCTCCTATTCTGATAGCTGGTATTCTTTATTTTGCCTTGTTTGGTTATAAACTTTTACCGGAGAAAAGCAGAAATGCCGGTGATACTACTTTTGATCAACAAATAGACTACAGTACTGTTCCAAACTGGAAGAAAAAGCTCTCTTTGATAGTTTTAGTTCTGACAATCCTGGCTATGATATTTGAAAAACAAATCGGCATCAAGTTGGCTATTTCAGGATGTATTGGTGCTTTGGTTTTAGTTATAAGCGGAGTTATTTCTGAAAAACAAGCGTACAAGGCTATTGATATGCCTACAATTTTCCTCTTTGGTGGCACCTTATCTCTTGCTACTGCCATTGAAAAAACAGGAGCCGGTAAACTAATTGCTAATACCGTAATTAATTCTGCCGGCAAGGATGTTTCACCTTTTGTTCTGCTTGTTGTTGTATTTACCATAGCTTGTATTTTAACTAATTTTATGAGCAACACAGCTACTACTGCATTACTGGTACCGGTTAGCATTAGTATTGCAACAGGGATGGGTGCAGACCCAAGAGCTGTTATCATGGCAACTGTTATTGGTGGTTCTTGTGCATACTCCACTCCTATAGGAATGCCGGCTAATACCATGGTCTTGGGACCGGGTGGTTATAATTTTACTGATTATGTAAAAGCCGGTTTTCCACTTCAGATAATTGCTGCAATTGTTAGCTTTGTTTTACTACCGATTTTCTTCCCATTTTTCCCAAAATGAGATCAATAAAATTTTAACCTAAATTAGAGGAGGCTATAATCATGGATAAGAAAGAGCAAGTTGCCAAAATGACGGATATTATGGCAAAATTTGTAGACTACAGCGGCAAACATTTGCCTGATGATGTAGTTGCCAAGCTACAAGAATTAGCTGAGAAGGAGACTGTGCCTATTGCCAAAACTTTGTATGCTACCTACAAACGTAATCAGGAGTTGGCTGCTGAATTAAACAGACCGGCTTGTCAGGATACGGGCGTACTGCAATATTTTGTGAAATGTGGAACAAAATTTCCTCTTATTGATGACCTGGAAGTATTGCTGAAAGAAGCTACTGTGATAGCTACTGTTAACTCTCCGCTTCGTCACAACAGTGTTGAAACCTTTGATGAATATAATACAGGTAAGAATGTCGGCAAGGGTACTCCTACCGTATACTGGGAAATTGTTCCTAATTGTGATACATGTGAAATTGATACTTATATGGCAGGTGGCGGTTGCACCTTGCCAGGTCATGCTATGGTTTTAATGCCTGGTGATGGCTATGAGGGAGTTACTAAATTTGTGTTAGAGCGTATGACTTCTTATGGCCCGAACGCATGCCCTCCCTTCCTGGTGGGTGTTGGTGTTGCCACTTCTGTTGATACAGCTGCAGTTCTTTCCAAGAAGGCTTTAATGCGTCCGCTGGGTTCACACAACCCCAATGCCAATGCAGCAAAAATGGAAAAACTATTGGAAGATGGTATTAATTCTATTGGCCTTGGACCGCAAGGTTTTACCGGAAATAGTTCTGTTTTAGGTGTTCACATTGAAAATACTGCTCGTCATCCTTCCACTATTGGCGTTGCAGTTAATGTTGGCTGTTGGAATCACCGTCGTGGTCATATTAAATTTGATAAGGATTTAAACTATACTATTACTTCTCATAAGGGGGTTGAATTATAATGGCTAAAGTAGTACTTCATACTCCAATTAAAGATGCTGATTTGGAAAATATTAAAGTTGGCGATATTATTTATTTAACAGGTCATATCACTACCTGTCGCGATGTTGCCCATCGTCGTGTTATTGAAGAGGGTAGAAAGCTGCCCGTAGATGTTCGTAATGGTGCTATTTTGCATGCCGGTCCTATTGTAAGACCTATTGCCGGCCAAAAAGACAAGTTTGAAATGGTTTCTGTAGGACCTACCACCTCCATGCGTATGGAAAAATTTGAGGCTGAGTTTATTAAAGAGACAGGTGTAAAATTAATCGTTGGTAAGGGTGGCATGGCTGACAAGACTTGCAAAGCCTGCCAGGAACACAAGGCAATCTTCTGTGTGTTTCCTGCCGGTTGTGCTGTTATTGCAGCTACTACGGTGGAAGAAATTGAAGATGCTCAATGGCGTGACTTGGGCATGCCTGAAACCTTGTGGAAAAGCAGGGTAAAAGAATTTGGACCCTTAATTGTTTCCATTGACGTACATGGTAATAATTTAGCTGAAATGAACAGGGCTGAATTCATAAAGAAACGTGATAAAGCTTATGAAACAATCGCTCCACAAGTTGGCTTCATAAAATAATAACTATATTATGGTAAAACGCAGTCCCACAGGCAATTGCCTGTGGGACTGTGTTTTTTTTTGACAAACTATGCTTTCTACCGGTAGCCTGCTATTTATTTTTCTTTTTTTATAAGCTCTTGACTTGAAGTGAACTTTAAGAATTAGACTTTAATTACTGTATTTTGCGCTTAGACATTCAGAAAGAATGACATACTATTAAACTGAAGGGATGATTTTTATGACTGGTAAAAAATGGCAAGTATTGTTGCTTTTTTGTTTTTCTTGTAGTCTTTGTGCTTGTGGTGGCACGCCTCAAAAGGCTTCTCAAGCCGCTCCTGCTAAAGAGGTTACTACCGGGAGTGCTGCTCAAGCCCAAAACAATATTCCCACAGTTTACTATAGCAAAAAGCTAACACCTGAAAGTATCAAAAAGGTTTATGCCAAGGCTGGCCAGGATATTACTGGCAAGGTTGCCATCAAATTTCATAGAGATGATAAATATACGGAAACTCCTCAGGGCGTTGCCTTGCTGAAAGCTTTGCAAGAGAGTATTCCCAATAGCACCTTGGTAGAAACTACTTTTGGCGGCGGACAAAAAGAAGCAACAGAAATGCAGGCTCGTTTTAAGGGGCAGGGGCTAGACTTTTGCAAAATAGATGTTTTAAATGCAGATGGTGCAGTAACCTGGCCTATTAAAGGCGGGAGATTGCTTAAAGAGGCCAAGGTTGCCAAAAATTTAGCTAATTATGATTCCTTAGTTGTTTATGCACCCTTCCGTGGCGATGCCTATCCAGGCTATGGAGCTGCTTTGACCAATATTGGCGTAGGCCTGCAGGATGGCAAGGGCTTGGTCCATGGCCCAACTCTCAATAAGGAACCGGACTTTTTTGAAAGAATGGCTGAAGCAGGCAAAGCTGTTACAGATCATTTTGGTTCTCACCTGACCTACGTTACAGCCTTAAATGGTGTTGTTGCTTCTTGCGATGGCGTGGATAAATCAGAGCCGGTTACTTTAGGTGTACTGGCCTCCAAGGACATTGTGGCTGTGGACAGAGCTGCCCTGGATATAGTTTTTGCACAAAAGCAGTATCAAGGCCACGATTTAACAAAAAAAACGGGAACTCTTTTAGGCCTATACCAATTAGAGTTTATGCATAAACTTGGTATGGGAAGCTTGCAATACAGATTAGTGGATGTTGATGCGCAATAGTAGCATCAAAAGAGGGGATAACTGTATGACTAAGAAAATGGATAGACGCACTGCTTTAAAAATAATGGGAGCAGGAGCATTGGGCATAGTGGGCTTGGCTGCAGGCGTAGCTAATCGCCAATTGTTTATAGATTTTTTAGACAAAGATAAACAACAGGACCAGTCCAACGTTGCTGCTATAGATACTACCTTATACAAGCCTAGTGGTACTCAATTGTCAAGATTGGGTTTTGGTTGTATGCGTTTGCCGCTAAAGGGCGGCGAGGCAATTGATACTGAGCTGGCAGAAAAGATGATTGACTATGCTTATCGTCGGGGCGTAAATTACTTTGATACAGCCTATATGTATCATGGTGGAAAATCAGAAACTTTTATAGGTCAAGCTTTAAAGAAATATGCCAGAGAAAGCTTTTTTCTCGTGGATAAAATGCCAACCTACATGGTTTCTAGTCTTGATGATGCTAAACGTATTTTTCAGGAACAGCTTGACCGTTGCCAAACAACTTATTTTGACAATTACCTGCTGCACTATGTTCATGACAGAAATGAATTTGATAATGTTTATATTAAACAAGGCGTTCTAGATTATTTGCGTAGTGAAAAAGCTGACGGGCGTATCAAACACCTGGGATTTTCTTACCATGGCAATCAAGATTTGCTGGATCATTTAGTAGATAACTATCCCTGGGAATTTGTCATGATTCAACTTAATTATCAAGATTGGAACGAGCCGGACGAAATACCCCATGATGCTCGTATAGAGGGCTCCTTGTACCGTAAGCTGGAGGCCAAAGGACTGCCTGTTTTTGTCATGGAACCGGTGAAGGGTGGCCGTCTTGCTAAATTGCCTGAAGAGGACACCCGCGTTTTAAAAAGCCATGAGCCCAATCGTAGTATTGCTTCCTGGGCCATCCGCTTTGCTGCTTCCCACAAGAATGTTGTTACGGTTTTAAGTGGCATGAGTGACCTTAATCAGGTGGTAGATAATATTAATACGATGACTGATTTTCAGCCTCTGACTGCAAGTGAACAAAAGCTGGTACAAAATCCTGCCGGGAATGCCGATGAAAATGATAAGTTAATCAATTGTACCAACTGCAAGTATTGTATGCCCTGTCCCTACGGTGTAAATATTCCTGACAATTTTCAAATTTTTAACAAGTATGGAGTAGCGGCAGGCGACGCTGAAAAAATCAAAGCTAAAAATCCTGGTAAAGAAGCTAAAGCTTTCCTCATCCAGTATAAAAATAATATTCCCAAGGCGGCCAGGGCCGACCATTGCATCCGCTGTGGCAAATGTTTGCACCTGTGTCCACAGCATCTACCGATTCCGGAACATTTAAGGAAAATAGATATTCTGGTAGAGGCAATCAAGAAGGCCGACGGAAAGGAGACGATTTAATATGTTATTTCGCCTACGTGTTACCGTAGCCTTAGTTTTCATAATGGCATTGACGGCCGGATTTCTGGGCTTATTGGCCAGACCGCTTACTTGGCTCGAGTTTTTGCCGGCTCTATTAGCTGTAAACCTTCTGGTAGTGGCAGTACTTATAATCCTAACGGCAATCTTGGGCAGAGTTTATTGTGCGGCTTTATGCCCCTTGGGTGTTTTTCAGGATATTGTTTTTTGGCTTAAAAAACGGTTCCGCCCCAAACAAGTGCAATTTTCTTTTTTAAAGGAAGCGGTTGTACTTCGCTATGGAATTTTAGCAGTTCTTCTCGTTGCCTGGGTTTTAGGACTATATTTTATTCCGGCTCTTTTAGACCCCTACAGTATTTATGGTCGCATGGTAACAAATCTTTTAGCACCACTTTGGCAGCAGGGCTTTAATAATGTAGCAACGCTGTCCAGTAACCATGCTCTGGGACTTTTAGAAAAATATGATAGCGTTTTCCAAGGCACCACAGCTTTTGTAGTAGCCTTAGGCTATTTTCTTATTCTCACCAGCTTAGCTTGGCGTTATGGCAGGCTCTACTGCCAAACCATTTGCCCGGTAGGGACCATGCTGGGCACTGTCAGTCGCTTTGCCTGGCTGCGTCCCCATATGGCTGCTGACAAATGCATTGGTTGCGGCTTGTGTGAACGTCATTGTCGCTCTTCCTGCATTGATGTAAAGAAACACCTGATTGACAATAGTAGGTGTGTGCTTTGCATGGAATGCTTGGCTGACTGTCCGGTTAAGGCTATTAGCTATAGTCATGCTTTTGCTGCACCGGCAAGCGAACCAATTCCTCAAACCGCGCAAGGGCCTTTACTGTCTCGCCGTACGCTATTACTGACAGTAGGAGCTACTCTTGGTACAGCTGTGGCAGGGCTGGCGCGTGGAGAAAATACACTAGCAGTTTTGGCTGCACCTCAGGAGCATCCGGTGCTGCCTCCGGGCGCAAGCACCAAGCAACAATTCTTCCAAAAATGTACAGCTTGTCAGCTTTGCATTAGTAAATGTCCGGAGCAGGTCTTAAAACCGGCGACCACAGAATATGGCATGTTTGGTACTGGTAAACCGATTATGGATTATACCAGGGGCTATTGTGACTTTAACTGCAATCTTTGTAGTTCTATTTGTCCCAGCCAAGCTATTGGTTCTTTAGCACTCCAAGCTAAGCAGACCAAGAAAATTGGTGTGGCCAATTATGATTTTCATCAATGTTTAATTAATAAAGAAAATGTGGTTTGTGGCAATTGTGCTATCCACTGTCCCACGGGAGCAATTACCATGGGAGATTTTAATGGCAAGAAACTACCCAGGATTAATGAATCAAAATGTATTGGATGCGGATCCTGCGAATATCATTGTCCCGCTACACCTAAAGCCATGCGGGTAGAAGGTAAATGAAGAGTATAGCCAATAAAAAATCCTCACTTCTTTAGAAGTGAGGATTTTTGTTAAGTAAAGAATTGCCGTCCTGGTTTTAGCCCTTTCTTACCTATTTATCAAAATATTTTGCTTTAATTTCTTCTATCGGCATATCCTGGCCTGTCCAGAATTTAAAGGAAGCAGCACCTTGGTAAAGCAGCATATACATGCCATTAAAAGTGGCGCAACCAGTCTCTCTGGCCAGCTTGAGCAGTGCAGTTTCCTGTGGCTCGTAAATAATATCGGAAACTATCAGGCCTTGGTGCAGATAAGAAGCGTCGGGAATAAGACAGCCGGGAATTTTAATCATGCCAACCGGTGTGGTGTTGAGTAGAAGATCAGCTTGAGCCATCTGCTTACGCAATGTAGCAAGATCTTTCAAGTCGTAAAGCTCTACCCTGCACGTTGTTTTTTTATTTAAGCTGGCTACAATTTCTTCTATCTTGGGCCAAAAAGCATCCTTGGCATTAAACACTGCAATGTGTTTGGCTCCATCCAAAGCGGTTTGTACCAGAATACTTGTTCCGGCACCGCCGGCTCCCAATTGTACAATCCGCTTACCGGTAGGATTATGACCTAAGGCTCTGGCACATTCTACCCAACCGGTACCATCGGTAGTAATGCCTCTAAGCACACCATTTTCATTTTTTACAGTATTTACAGTTTTGCAAATGCTACTGGCAGGACCGAGCTCATCACACAGCTGGGCCATGCGATTTTTGTCCGGCATGGTTACGTTCCAGCCCTTAACGCCTAATTTGCGAAGTCCCTCTACAGCTACATCCAGATTTTCCAGGTTGACGTCAAAGGCTACATAACAAGCATCAATACCTAGCTGGGCAAAGGAGGAGTTATGTATTGCAGGGCTGATACTGTGGGCAACCGGACTGCCAAGCAGACAATAGGTCTGGGTATGCCCGGTAATAGTTTTGGCTTCTTTCATTTATTTCTGTGCCTCGTGTATGATGGCCATGGCAGTCTGTAGTTTTTCTACCGGAATTTGACCGGGGGCAGAAACTTGTCCCACTGCACCAAAGGTCATGCTGCTGCCAAAAGCTTCGCCTACCAAACGGGAAATAACACCAATTTTACTCATGCTCATTGTAATAATAGGACGGGTGGCGTATTTCTCAGCCATTTCCTGGGTTGCATCCAACAGAACAATTACATCTGCCTTATTTTTAGGCATAACAGCAATCTTGGGAATATCTGCGCCCAGGTCTTGCATTTTGCGTAGACGGGAGAGTAAATCAGCTTTGTCCGGCGTTTTGAAAAAATCATGATTAGAGCCCACAACAGGCTTACCGGCAGCATGAATATTTTCAATATTCGTACGTACTATTTCGTCTCCGGAAAAAATTTCCACATCTATTGCATCTACATAGCCACTTTCAGCCATAGCCTTATTTAGGGCGGTGTAAGCAGGCATGGAAATTTCCTTCTCACCACCTTCTTTTTTAGTACGGAAGGTGAAGAGGATGGGGGTGCCTTGTAAGGCTTCACGCAGTTGACGACCGGTTTCAACAACTTTGGGAATGTCAAAAACATCATCATAAAAATCTACACGCCATTCAACTACATCCATGGTATATTGGGTTAATTCCCTGCCTTTGGCAACGATGGTTTCCCTGTCTTTTGCCACAATGGGAACAATTACCTTAGGTGCATCTTTACCAACTTCAACATTGCCAAGCATAACAGTTTTTATAGTACCCATCATATAATCTCCTTAAGTTATTTATTTTCCAGAATCTGGAAGTTTTCACTTTCCCGGGATAGCTGGAACATCAGCTTCTTCATGTGCTCAGTGCTTAGGTCACCGCCAATGGTTAAAGTGAAAGTGACGGTTTTTTGAGTTGCATCTTTTGCGTCTATTGCCAAGTCTGTCAGGTTATAGCCGTAATCACCAATCATGCCTAAGATAGAAGATAGCGCATTGGGACGATCATTTTTGGTAAAACGAACCTTTACCATGGTTCCACAGGGAGCAATGGTCATGTCCTTGACCAGGGGTGTAAAAACTGCTGCCTCACCGTACCAGTCATACAGAAGACCATATTGATACATACGATTTGCTTCCATAATCTTTTTTACAACAGCTAAATATTGAGCCCTAAGCTTATCAGGTACAGCGCTGCCCAGCCTTGTGAGAATAGCCTCTTCACGATCAGCGCGGAAGACGGTGGTACTATGGTCAGCCAGCTTTGTTTCTGCAACGTGATAACCACATTCAAAACGTTTCATAAGTAGTTCTCTGATTTGAGGGTCTATAGCATCAATTTGTTTTCTTACTTCTTCAATTTTCATATAAAGCAACTCCCTTCGACCGGTTTATGCCCGGTAAACATACAGCCTGCCCGGCTCTAAGTCCGAGGCAGGCTGTATGTTTATTATACTATTACATTACCAAAGCGGCAATATTATAACCTACAAAGCTCATAATAAGAATAGCCATTACTGCGAAGATACCGCCCCAGATAAACATATCCTTGGTGGTAGTCCAACCCGAACCGATGGCTACCGTGTTAATGGTAGATTGTCCGGCAGGAGTCATATTGCAAATGGCGGCACCAAAACCAATCAAGCAGATAACAGCTGCTACGTTTACACTTCCTGCCGGCAAAGCATTAAGCACTGTTAGTGCTACAGCACTTACCACAGTAGTGGTAACTATGTTGGAAGAGAAGTTTGTTTCCAAAACACACCAGGTTACAAAGAAGAGAATTAGACCAATGACGGGCAATCCACTGGCAATAGGACTTAAAGTCTGGCTTAACCAGGTTTTAATACCCATTTTGTCCATGGTTAAGGCAGAGCCTAACATTGTAGCGGCGCCGGTCATCAAAATAGAAGCCCACAAAATGCCTTTGGTGGAAGCTTCTTTGAAGTTCATAATGCGCTGGCCATGATCGGTAATAACAAAGAGCAGGATACAACCAAGGAGAGGAGGCATTGCAGTTGTCATACCGTTAATCCATTTATACATACCGGGAGCCATGCCTTTAATAAGAGAGGGTCCAACCCACAGAACAACAGTCAAGAGCATAACAGCCAAGATAATCACTTCTTTACGGGTTGCGGCAGGAATAGTGCCTCTCAGGCTCATGGCTTTTTCGGGATTAATATCGTTAATATCATCAGGACGATAGATATATTTGAAAACGAGCAGTAAAAGAATTAACAGAATAATACCGGTAGGAATACCCATAGCCATGAATTGGAATTGGTTGATGTCTTTGCCGGTAGAAGCGGTATAATAGCCCATTGCTAAGGTAGGCCATACGTGACCTATAGCAGTCATACCGGAGGACATGCTAATGCAGAAAGCGGTACCCATCATAATCAAATTACCTGTTTTGCCGCCTTTTTTGATTTCCAACACTTTGAAAATATCTTCCAGGAAGGGCATAAAAGCAACGAACAAAACGGAAGGAGAAATAAACAGGCCCATGAAAGTAACAGCTGCAAATAAGAAGGTAATAAAAGACCAGGGACCTTTACGGGCAAAACTATTAGTGATAAAGCTGACGGTACATCTTCTTACGAAGCTGGTTTGAGATAAAGGATATACCAGCATGAAGGTGAAAATTAAGAAAGCGACGGTACTGTTTCCGAAGGCACCGTGGAAGGTGGACGTAAACCCAAAACTAGGAAGGAAACCAAGTAACAGAATGGAAATCATGCTGGGCCAGTCAATGGAAATGGTAATCCACATCATCAAAGAAGTGACGAATACGGCCAGAACAGAAATGCCTTCTTTGGTTAGTGCTCCGGAAGGGGGCAGTTGGTTAATAGCAAAGCCTACTGCCAGCGCCAGAACGAGAAACATGGTGTCTTTTGTTGATTTGCTCATAATAAACAATCTCCTTTATTTTTTATTTTTTCAGTTGCTCTATACTAAAGCACCTTGGTTAGCTAATTCTTTTCTTACTGCTTCAGCGCTAAAATCTCTCTGCTCTGCTTGTAGAGCGGCAGCGACGCCGGCGGCTTGACCTGTGGCAAAGCAGGTGCCCATGACTCTCACTGCAGCCATGGCAGCTGTATCAGCGCAGACCAATCTGCCACAGCCATACACATTATCTAAGGCCTTAGCTTGTAAGCAACCGAGAGGAATATCATAGTAGCTGGCACTGGGAACATCAAGATAAACAGCAGCTTCATTTAACTTCTTATGTATTTCAGGTTTCCAACCGCCTCTGCCTACGCCGTCGCTTAATTTACGGCGTCCTAACACATCGTCAGCCTTAAGCATTTGTTTTCCTGCCATCCTGCGGGTTTCCCGGAAACCAAGGGAGGGACCAATCATGGTCAATTCACTATTTTCCATGCCCGGCATGAACTGTTTAAGAGCCTTGGCATAATAGAAAGCTTGCCTGCGAGTTTCTGTTTCCAGATGGGTAAGCTCCTTGGCACTTAGGCCGGTAGGTATGATGGAAGGAAGCAGAACGATGACTTCTTGAGAGCCGGTAATTTTCTGAATAAAACCTCTTTCGCGGGTCAGGAACGGAATTCCTGCTTCTTTACCTTTTTTTACAGCATTTTCTACTGCGTTAGGAGACATATCCTTGGTGATATCTACTCCGCACAAACGAAAGGGAAGCGTGGCAGCTTGTACTGATTTGTCATCCTCATCACCCCAAAGCGTTTCTGCTCCGGATAGATGTAAGATATTGGCATCGCCGGTAGCGTCAACGAAAGTAGCAGCCTCTACAGTAAAATTAGCTTCGTCGTCCGCGCAGGTCAGACTCTTTAAATGACCATTTTTGGCTATGGCACTGATGATGCGGGTGTGGAAGAGTACTTCAATGCCGAGCTTAGCGGCAATATTATCTAAAGCAAATTTTAAATACTCTGTTTTGTATTGCACATTCTTGTTACCGACAGCGGAAACAATTATTTCTGTAGAGTGGGGATTAAGCTGATTCATTTCGTCAACAATCATATCACTGGCCCCTGCTACACATTTCTGTGGATTCTTACCACAAGTGTAAATTCCGCAGAAAGCTCCAACTCCGGTGTGGGTCGCTTCGCCACCTAAATAAGCATTGCGTTCAATGATTAGCACTTTTGCCCCGGCCTTAGTAGCCCCTATGGCAGCAGCCACGCCGGCTGTTCCACCGCCACCGATGACAACATCATAACACATTTTTTCTTCCATATTCGGCTTCCTTTCGTTACAAATGTCTTTTCTGATAATTCGATTATATTAGAATGTTTGACATACGTAAAATAATTATTTATACTAAAATCGATAAGCAATTGCTTATCGATAAAAAGCCAAGCCGCTTATTTATCGTATAGTTTAAGATATACTACTTATAACGTTCGCAGTTTATTGCCACGGGCTCCGGTGCAGTGGTTCGCTGTGTCCACTCAGCTACGCTTTGTGGACAGCTATCACATGGCCAGTTCCATTTGCTTGCTACGTCGCTTTGCTCCTTGCTCGCAAGGAAGCTGGCTCAATGCGGCCGGCTTTACGGAATAAACTTATTTTT